>Ga0209990_10000254_pt1 | contig 54351 bp, 48 predicted proteins | sample NOAtaG_6_FD_187304 | JGI IMG/M metagenome (GOLD analysis project Ga0209990, IMG submission 187304) | Freshwater lake microbial communities from Lake Erie, under a cyanobacterial bloom - NOAA_Erie_Diel5S_2200h metaG (SPAdes) (version 2) | ecosystem: Environmental > Aquatic > Freshwater > Lake ... | reverse complement strand
GCACTCAAAAAGTTGTTTCCGCAAATCTCGGCCGCCACCGTCAAATCCAAGGATTTTGCTGCCGCCCTTAGAGAAATCTCGAAGGAGACCAAAGGCGCCGCCGCTGCCGCTGCCAACACTTTCGCTGGCCAAATGGAGCGCATCAGGCTTGCGTTTGGCGAAGCCTCGGAAACGCTGGGCTACAAGTTGTTGCCGATGGTGCAAGCGTTTGCGGACCTTATTATTCAAAAGGCGATTCCGGCTGTACAGAAGTTCGTTGACGAAAACGGCGACAAAATCGCTGGGGCTTTCCAAAAGAGCATCGGCTACGGCATAGCGTTTGCCAAGTTGATGTTTGATGTTTTCTCGTTTGTGGCCCGCAACATCAAAGTCTTTGCGTCCCTCGGCGCTGTCATCATCGCTGCCCTTTTTGGCGCCAAAGTAGCTGCCGCTGTTGCTGGGTTCGTCAAAGGCATTCAAGCAATTATCACAGTGATGAAAGCGTTGCGTACAGTCTCCTTAGCTTCTGCTGCCGCAACAGCGCTCGCTACCGGCGGTGTTTCTGCCGCGACTGGTGCCGCTGCGTTTACTGCCGCTTTGGTTGCTATGGGCATCGCTACTAAGAAGTTCAATGATGACTCAGACAAAGCCACTGACGGCCTTGCGAAGTTCAAGCTCAACACCAAAGGCATCAATGCCACTGTCAAGGATTATACCAAAGGCATCGAAGGTCTGACCGGCGCTACCAGCGGGTTGACAGCTGCTCAAAAAGAAGACCTCAAAGTGCAAGAGATGCTTGACAAGTTGCGCAACAAGTACAAACTTTCCAGTAAAGACCTCGGGGCTCAGAGCGCAGTCACACTAGAGGCGATTCGCCGCAACCAAGTCAAGCAAGCCAAACTCGGTTTGTCCGCGCCATCTATTTCACTTCTCGCGTCTGCCGGTCACGGCAATATCGCAAAAACAACCAACATGAACGGCGGTAACGTCACCGTCAATGTTGCGGGCTCAGTCATAACACAGGGGGACCTCATCACGGCTATCAACAATGGTCTTGAAAACTACTACCGCCGCCGCACTGGTGGTGCTGGGTTTGTGCCTATCTAATGGTATCCGGAATCCCAACACTTGGCGTCAGCTTTGGCATCAGCGGCAGTTTTACTGCTGTCAGTGCTGATCTCATCTTGTCTGTGTCTATTCGTCGCGGTCGCGAGCAACAAAATCTCTTTTTGGAGTCGGGCACTGCCTATGTTATTCTGAACAATCAGTCGGGAGCATTTGACCCGAGCAACACAAGCTCGCCGTGGTATGGCGTTTTGACTGCTGGCATGCAAGTCCAGATCTCCGGCAACGGCATTGTGCTGTACACAGGCTACCTCGAAGATAACGCTGTTGACCAAGGCATTTACCCGACAGTCTCTTTGACCTTCGTGGACGGCATGGCGACTTTTGGTAAAACAATGGTGCCGGCGCTTGCTACTTCTCAATATCAAGAAACTGCAGCGGCTCGTGCTGGTCGCGTTTTGGACCTTTTGGGTTGGTCGGCGAGCGCACGAAGCTTGACTGGTACCGTGCAGATGCTGCCCACCACTCTTGGCCTTGCGGGCATGGATTTGCTTGAGCAGTGCGCCAACGTTATCGGTGGCCGTTTCTATGTCAGCCGCACTGGCGTTGCAACTCTCGTGCCATTGGCCAATAAGTTCAGTCGCCCGACGCAGCTTTTGTTCTCAGACCAAGGCGACGCCAACAGCGTCAAATACGACGGCATTACCACCAACCCCGGCACAGATTACGTTTATAATGAAGCTGTCATTTTCCGCGGCCCGGGCGAGCTGCAAGTCTCTGCCAAATACGGCCCGAGCGTTAGCACCTACGGCCTAAAAAGCAAAAAAGTGGACGCGCCAACCAACACAACTGCCGCCGCCACAAACCTCGCTTACTATGTCGCTCGCAAAGACGCAGACGCCACCCCATTCGCCGAGCAGATCGATTTCAGCGCTATCAACATTGGTGCGCTCGCTACAGATTTCTTATCAACCGAGCTGTTTGACATGGTCACGGTCAAGCGCCAAACTTACGACGGTCGCTTCTTGACTTACAACTGCGTGGTCGAAGGCATCGCGATGACCATTGACGCCAACAACTGGCGTGTTTCGTACTTTACGTCGCTCGTTGACCCTTACACGATAACGATTTAGGGGAATCATGCCACTTTGTCCGCAAATCACGATTACACCAGTCACCGTCACCAGCTCCAATATGACGGTCACCTCGGTCATCGCCGGCAACGTGCCCGCCACCTACGAGCAGCTCTCTGAAGCTGATGCAGCAGCGCAGCAAGCACTCGCAGATGCAGCAGCAGCACAAGCCGACGCCGCAACTGCTATTGCAGACGCTGCAGCGGCTATCGCGGCGGCAAGCAGTGCCTATAGCACAGCTGTCGCAGCCAATACTGCGGCCAGCACAGCTCAAGCCACAGCAGACGGCAAAAACAAAGTTACTTACTCGACTTCTGCGCCGGGCAGCACAGCGAACTCTGTCGGCGACATCTGGTATCGGTATGGCACCACTGGGGCCAACGCAGGTCGCGTCATCGCTCAGTACAGCGGCGCAGGCGGCACAAGTTGGACTCAAACCACGATTTCGGGCTTGGTGGTTGCAAATCTAGACGCTGGCAGCATTACTGCTGGCACTCTCTCTGTGGGCATCGGTATCACCGGCCCGACCAATTCTTTTACTGTCGACGCCGTCACTGGCGTTTTGACCGCGACCGGCGTGGTTGTCACTGGCAATATCACCGCCACCACCGGCACTTTCACTGGCACAGTCATCGCAACGACTGGCTCTTTCACTGGCACCGTCACCGCCACCACCGGGTCATTCACCGGCTCGGTCTTCTCAGCCAACGGCACCATCGGCGGCTGGAACATCAACTCAACGTCTCTAAGCAAAACATCGGGCACCAAGACGATGACTCTTGATTCGAGCAACGCGATTCTTACGATTAGCGACTCCAGCAGCGGCATTCTTGCTGGCGGCGGCATCAACATCACTTCCGGCAGCACCACCGGTTCTTATGGTGCGGGTGGTTTTAGCTTCGGTGGAAACGTAGCCGTCAGCCTAAACAGCGGCAACCTATATCTGCAGGGCGGCGCAACAAGCCAAATCATTTTGTCGCCCGGTGCGGGCCTAGGCTCGACCACTTATTGGGTGCAAATCGAAGGTCACCTGAACTCTGCTGCCTACACTCTTTCAACCGGCACCTACGACACCTCAAGCACCGCTTCATCGACCGGCACTTACTTGTCGGCGACCGGCGCTATGATAGCAAGACGCGACAACCAGATTCCGATTTTTGCGCACAGGTACAACGCTACCACCTCACCAACTGAAATGATTCGTCTCAATCGCAACGGCGTTGACGCGGGCGGCATCACCACCACCTCGGGTGGCGTACCAGCTTTTAGAAACGCATCGGACTACAGACTCAAGAGCAACATTCAAGACTTTGCCGGTGCCGCAGAAATCATCAAAAACACTCGCTTGCGCTCGTTTGTGTTCAATGCAGACCCCGACAAGACTGAAATCGGTTTTATAGCGCACGAGCTTGCTGAGGTTCTACCAGATTTGGTAATGGGGCAGAAAGACGCAGTTGACGAAGAGGGCAACCCAGCCTACCAGTCAATAACTCCGACTAACCTGATACCATACTTGACAGGAGCTCTCAAAGATGTCATCTTGAGAGTCGAAGCACTAGAGGGGGGCAACTAATGGAGAATGAAGTCGATGTCGCAATCGTTCTGACCTCACTGCGTGAGCAGATCGGCGCGATGGCGCAAGAGAAGGCGATTCTTGTCGCTCGTATTGCGCGGCTCGAGGAACAACTAAAGAAAGAATAAAGGAATGACACCTGCTGACTGGGCCGGTTTGGCCGTATCTGTAACAACCTTGGTCGGAGTATTGGCGATGGCCGTAAAGCATCTAACCAAGCACTACCTGTCGGAATTGAAACCGAACGGCGGCTCAAGTCTCAAAGACAAAGTCGTGCACTTAGAAGAAAAAGTGGACCTTTTGACTGATCTCGTCAAAGAAGCATTGAGGAAATGAATGAAACCAGTGGTGAAAAAAGCGAGCCCTGCTGCCGTCGCTCTATTGCGACAGGCGACTGCTCTTGCTTCGAAACGTTTGAAGGCCAGCGATGGACTGTTGCCTTCTGTTGCGCACCAAAAAGCTAGCCCAAACAGCGACCACAACACGGGGCTTGCGGTTGACTTGACTCACGACCCAAGCAGCGGCATTGACTGCGCTGTCATCTTTGAGAAGTTGAAAGAGGACAAGCGAGTTGAATATCTCATCTTTGATTCAAAAATCTGGTCGCGTGCTAAAAGTAAGCTTGGCAATCGCCCTTACACTGGCAGCAATCCTCACAATAAGCACCTTCATGTTTCTGTCAGCGCTGATTCCGCTGATGATACTAGCCCTTGGTTTTGGTGGCTGAACCAGCCGACAGTTGTAAATCAACTCAAAGCGAAACTGCAACCGACACCAAAGAAAAAAACGGCAGTGGCACCGGCGTGCACCTGCTGCAAGCTCCACAACCCCTCACGAAAGGCCCTCTAATGGAACAACTAAAGCAGATCTCGCTCACTTGGTTCCGCGCTGCAGCTTCTGCTGCTATTGCGCTCTACCTCGCTGGCGAAACCAACTGGAAAACGCTCGGAGCAGCGGCACTCGCTGGATTCCTCGGGCCGGTTTTGAAGTGGCTTGACCCTTCAGCAACCGAGTTTGGACGCGGCGCCAACTAACACAACGAGACGCCCCCACCACTGGAAAGGTAAAACAGTGGTGGGGGCTAATCGCTATTTTTGAGTGTAAGACTCCAGCGCTTTGTTGATGACTTCAGAGACCGTCGTGTTGTCTTTCTTGGCCTTGGTCTTTGCAGCCTTCCACAGCTTGGACGGCACACGCACAGTACGAATTGGTGTTTGGTTACTCATTGAACTCCCCCGGCATGCATTCAAGTAGCGTGCCCCAGCAATAATGGTCGCCGACCCACCACAAGTGAGTCGAAATGTAATACAAGGCTATTATACCAGCTAAAATGGTAACGGCGCGAACGCGCTTGCCGCGTTTTGTCAGCTTCATCGTGTCTGCCTAACTACTGAGATCAGCATGGCGGCCCAAGTGTGAAAATCGCGTTCGCCGACTTCGTCTGCAGTGCGACACTCAGATGCCTGATGCAAGTGCCAGTCCATGAGCTTCTTGAGCTCTGCGTTCTGTTGAGTGCTGAGCTTCATTCTACCACCGTCCAACCTGCAGAATGCACTGCGTTGATAAAACGTGCGATGGCCTCTTTCTCAGGTATGCCATAGAACGTCGAGAACTCGAGCCACTCGTGGTGGCCGTTAGATACTACCGCCGACACCTGCCATGCGCCGGTGTTCGGCATTTGCTTGGTATTCATCGTGTCTCCAATTGCTTGTGGTGCTCCATGTGGTTATCGATAAGGCTCATTTGCCATTCGCTGCTGCGGTCGAATCGCTCGCCGCACTTGTAACAGACCCAGTGCCACTCGTCGCTTCGGTAGCTCATTAGAGGAGCGCCTTGATAGCGGCTACGAGCAAATCAACCGAGATGACGCCCTCAAATGTGACCCTGCTGGCAACGCCGCTGCGCTCAAACTTCATGACGGTAATAGAGCTGTCATCAGTGCAAACGCGAGCGCCCTCAACCAAGTGCCAAACGCCGTTGCGAGTGACGCGACCTCTCTGCAAGCTGTCCACCCAAAGGTCGTAGCCGCCAAATGCGTTTGGTGCAGTCTTGACTGCGTGTTGCCAGACTACGAGTTCAACTGCTTCGTCGATCTGTAGAGCTGTCTGTGTTGCGATCCCGTTCATTTTTACCTTCCCGTCCGGAGTCCGTCTCCGTCCATACAGAAATCATAGCACACCGTATTTACGGTGTCAATACAGCGTCACTCGGCGTGTCGTGACAGTCGCAACTGCACGGTCGGCGCCTACTCGGAAATGCGCCCATGTGGGCTACTTGAGTGCAACGCTTGTGGTCGCCCAAAGTGCAACGAGCTGACAAGAACGCCTTGAAATACTCGCGTGTCATTGACCTTCGTATACCCCCGTTGGCGTCACCACAAAGACAGCATCACAGTTAGTGCAACTGTACAAGATGACTGTCCGGAGTGGCGCTTCAATGAAGGTGTGCTGGCAGCTCACTCACTCACCGTGACGCGGTCATCAGTGCGGCATTCCTCGCACCAGTCCTCGGGGCTATTTGACCAAGCCCAAAGGCGGCGGCGGTTAGTGTCCTGCAAGATAAAGCCGTGAGATTCGCACATCAACAACCACTTGCCGCCACACTCGGGGTCTAAGCCCTCGAACTCGGTCAAGCTCAACGTGATGCGCTTACCAGCAACGATTCGAGTCTTCATTTGGTCCATAGCCCAAGCCTTCATCGCGCCCACGGTTATGCACCTGCCTTCTCGGCCTCAATAAGGCGCTTGGTGAGCTCGTCCTGATAAACGCGGTTGCGGCGTTCGTCGTAGTACGCCCACCACTTTGCTTGCTTGGCTTCGGTCTGCTTCTGAATGAGCTCGATGACTCGCCAGTAGCAAGCTTCGGACTTGTCCATTGTGCTAAATGACTCGTAGAGATCTGCGAACTCAGCGACCTTGATTACGTTGGTGATTCTGTGTGTCGTTGCCATTTTTACCTTCCCGTCCGGGGTCCGTCCCCGTCCATACAGAAAGTAAATCACACCGTATTTACGGTGTCAATACAGCACAACACGACACGCCGGTGGCTTGACCCTTCGCTTGGCTGTATAGTCAGTGTGTGTTACACTTCGCTCATGATAGATCGCTACACATCAAATGAGATGGCCGCGGTGTGGTCAGAACCTAACAAGTACGCCGTTTGGGCCCGAGTTGAATGCGAAGTCATGAAAGCTCAGGGCGCAAGGGGTACCGTCCCGAAAGACTTGTGGCGAGCGCTTGATGTCACGGTTCTACCAACACCCGAGCAAGTTCACACCGAGGAACTAATCCTCAAGCACGACGTTATGGCCTTCATTGAAGCATGGCGTCAGAACACCGACAACCGCGAAATCCACCGCTGGCTGCATTACGGCTTGACCAGCTCGGATATTGTGGAGACCGGTCAAGCGATTTTGCTCTCACAAGCCAACTGGCTAGTGCTAAATGCGGGCTACAACCTATTGGTTGCTCTCATCGACCACGCTTTTGAATACCGCGACACGATTCGACTTGGCAGGACACACGGTCAAGCCGCAGAGCCCACAACTTGGGGCTACCGAGTCGCCGATTTTGCTTTTGCTGTCAACCGGGGGCTTGAGCGCATCATCGTCACGACAGAGGGGGTGCAGACAGCTCATATTTCGGGGCCGCTGGGCAACTATGCCCACGTGTCTCGACCTGTTGAGCTAGACGTGGCGAAGGCGCTTGAACTCAATGCTCCCGACAGCGCAACCCAAGTGCTGATGCGCGATTCACTCGGCGCTTGGGCATATGCGATGGCGAGCCTTGTAAGTATATGTGATGCGGTCGCCCTTGAAATCCGTCACGGCCAGCGTCATGAAGTCAGGGAGCTGTTTGAAGGGAAGGCTCCCGGGCAACAAGGCTCGTCATCTATGCCCCACAAGGCGAACCCGATTACCTCAGAGAAAATCGCGGGACTGGCGCGGCTTGCTCGCTCGTACGTCATGCCCATAACTGAGGGCATCGCCTTGTGGCACGAGCGCGACATCAGCCACTCATCTGTCGAGCGCGTTGCTCTACCAGATCTGTGTGCTATCACCGAGCACGTGTTGCTTTGCACGACTGATCTCATTCGCAACTTGCAGGTGAACGTGGCGCAGATGCGCTACAACACCACCACACAGGGCTCGGCGACGATGCTCAACAAGTACATTCGCGAGGGCGCTACTCGCAAAGAGGCTTATGAGAGCGCGAAGTCAGGACAGCGTGAGACTTGTGCACCAGCTGGCACCGAGCACGTGTGGGACCAACTCGCTCTGCTCAAACTCGCTTTACTAGAGGCACGCACGATGGCCGGCGTGTCGGAACTGTAGTTGTCAGAAATCTGTGCTACACTAGTGGCCACCAACGGGGGAAGGAAACTCATGTACGAATGGAAACGAGCCAAGCGCTCAGAAACCAATAACCTCTTCACTTCATTATTGGAGAAGCAGGTTGATAAACGAGCAGACCACATTCAGAGTCTTGCCGTTGACCGCTTCGGAAGCTGGTACAGAATCCAGCTGCCGGCAGGAGTCGTGGCACTTATGGTGCGAAACGACAAAAACACGACGGTAGGCTACTACCACGTCGGTTCAGAAGCGGACCTCGAATACGAGAACAGGTCCCGAAATGCCGCAAAGAAATCAGCCTAGGCGCAACCGACCATGGCTATTGCACAACTTTTTCCAGCTGACGGTTTGGAGTCCTTGGTGACCAGTTCCCGCGTTCAACGGGGGTACCAAAGCCAGCGAATCGTCGCTGAATATTTTAGAAATAACGGGTGGCCCTATGCGCAACCAGCGGGTAGTGGCCGTTCCGGCACCGATGTCACTGGGGTAATAGGGGTTGACATCGAGGTGAAGGCTCGCCGCGGCATCAATGTCGCGATGGCTATGAAACAACTAAGGGACCGATATCAAGACGGGGTCTTGCCAGTGGCAATACTTCGCTTGGACGGTCAAGGGGAAGCCCACATAGCAGACTGGCCCGCTATCGTGCCACTGCATATCCTACTAGACCTATTGAAAGCCGCAGGTTATGACAAACCAAAGTTTGACTGATCTGCGCGAGAGGAGCGTTCATGCGCTCAAAGATAGCGACACCTTTAGTGGCAGCCATTGTTGCCGCGACGGTTGCACTTGCATTAGCACCGCAACCGGCAGTACCGGTGAGCTTCAAACCGAGGCCACCGCTTTCGCAAGTGAGTCCGAAGCTTATAGCCAAGGAGTTGCTTACACCCAAACAGTTTCGGTGCTTCGACAAGCTGATGCAGAAAGAAAGCAACTGGAACTCAAAGGCCAAGAACCCGTCCAGTACTGCCCGTGGCATCGGACAGCTCCTTGAGCCAACCTACCGCAACCTCGGAATGCGCCACTCCAAGCACGGAGTCACGCAAGTCGTCGCTGCGCTGGCCTATATTGGTCGCAAGTACGGTAGCTCCGGACCTTGCGGCGCTTGGAAACACTGGCAAAAACACAAGTGGTATTAGGGGGAACGATGAGCGCATTCGACGCTGACAAACCGAAAGTCGAGCTGCCATTAGACGTGGCGGCTTGGATAGAGCTCTACCGCAAGCTGCAAGGCGAGGCGAAAGCCATCGAGGAGCAGCTCGAGCAGGTCAAGGGCCGCATTCAAGAGTCTATGGGCGACAACGAGATCGGACTGCTCAACGGCCGAGTCGCTGTTCGCTGGACCAAGGTGAAGTCTTTCAGACTTGACGTGGCCAAGGCCAAAGAGATTCTCGACCCAAAGATTTACGCTTTCTTGTCTCGGGAGTCCGAGTCTCGCAGATTTACGCTAGCAGAGCCCGATGTCAATTCTTGACCCGATAGTGCCAAGGCCTGACTGGGGACGCCCCGGCCCAATTCCTGACGAGGAGATTTATGAGGACGATGACGAATGACCTACGCACAGCTATTCAGCGACGAGAAGTCCTATGCCAACGCGATTCTTGACGTCGTCACACGAGCAGGAATCTGGACACCCCGCGCCACCCAAACTGCCATTGGACCTTCTGAAATCGGTCACCCCTGCACTCGCCGAATCGCGTATAAGCTACTCGACTGGGAAAAGCCGAATGAAATGCAAGGCGGGTCGTGGAGTGCGCAGGTCGGAACAGCTATTCACGCTTACCTTGCTGAGGTTTTCGGAAAGAAAGAGGGCTACCTCGTCGAGCAGAGAGTCAATATCCGCGGGAACCTTAGCGGGACCGTGGACCTCTATGACGTCAAAAACGGTGTGGTTCTCGACTGGAAAACGACAGGTGCGTCTAAGTTGGCCACCTACCGCAAGGACGGAGCAGACCCTCAGCACGTCATTCAAGTCCATCTCTACGCTTATGGACTGGCTGCTCAGGGGGCCGACGTCAAGAAGGTTGCACTCGCTTACCTTCCGACAAGCGGTCAGCTGTCGGACGCTCACTTGGACATTCGGGACTACGACCCGCAAATCGCGCTCGACGCGTTCACACGGCTCGACACCATCACAAGCCTTTTGGCCACGGCTGATGTCGAAGCTAACCCGCAGCTTTGGAGTCAGATACCTGCTAAGACCTCGCGTCTTTGTTCTTGGTGTCCATACTTCAAACCTTTCAGTAAAGCTCTCGACGAAGGTTGCCCCGGTGAAACCGGTTGAGCCAACCATCAACGACATCGTCAAGATGATAGCCGAATCTGAAGGACCCAACACCAACACCAACACCAACAAGAAAGCAGGGGAAACAAATGAGTGACTTCGCAGCGCCGCTAACGGCGTCAGCAGGTCCCAAGGCAGCAGATCTCGCTGGTCAGCTCCTTATCATCACACCGCTCGACTACCGCAAGGACATCGACACCGTCAATGGTAAAGCTGATGCCATTTCTTGCGACGTGGTCAACTTAGATACGAATGAGCAGCATTCCGACGTGCTGTTCTTCAACATCGCAATCCGAAACGCTCTGAAGAATCTCATTGGGCAAAAAGTGCTCTGTCGGATTCAGCAGGGAGTCGCAAAGCCCGGCAAGACAGCCCCTTGGGTGCTCGCCGACGCTTCAACCGACGCGGCCGCCGTGGCGAAGGCCAAGGCTTACAAGGGCGCGTCCGGGGAACCAGCAGCCACCAAAATCGCAGGCACAGACGTGCCGCCGGAAGTGGCAGCTCTGTTAGCTCAACTTGGAGCTAAGCCTCTCTAGATTTCCTAGGGGGTAACCTTCCACCAACTAGGGAAGGCGCGGTGCGTACAGCGGAAGGGGAAGCCGCCGGGACGCAGTGGGTTCGAGGCCCTGCACCGCACGTGAGTTTCAAGAACGGGGGAGAAGTGTCGCTAGACGTCTTTACTGCAGCGCTTAGGTTCGCTGCGGCTGGTTGCTCTGTCGTGCCAGTCATGGCCGACGGCTCTAAACGCCCCGGCATTGGCACTTGGAAAGAGTACCAGCACAAGATGCCAACAGCAGCAGAACTGCAAGACTGGTTCAAGAGCGCTCGCGGCGTCGGACTGATAACGGGTCAGATCTCCGGCAATCTCGAGATGTTAGAGCTTGAAGGTCGGGCAGTCGCGGACGGAATGCACACCCAGCTGAAGGAAATGGCTGGCGAAGCTGGACTTTCTGAGCTTTGGGACAGGCTCACCAGCGGCTATTGCGAAATGACACCAAGCGGCGGTTTGCACTGGCTCTATCGCCTAGACGGAGAAGTGCCCGGCAACACCAAGCTCGCAAGACGCCCCGGCGCACACGACGGTGTTGATGTGCTTGCTGAGACCCGTGGTGAAGGTGGCTTCGTCGTTGTCGCCCCGTCAGGCGGCACCTGCCACCCCTCAGGTGGCTCTTGGTCTTTGATTTCGGGCTCGATAGAGACAATACCGCTTCTGACCTTAGACGAGCGCGAAAGCCTTCACTCCTTATTTAGATATTTCGACCAACTTCCAAAGGCCTCGGTGGTAGCTTCTGAGGTCACGGAGAGGCACCGGGACGCAAACTCAACCCTACCGGGCGACGATTACAACTCAAAGACGTCGTGGGACGAGCTTTTGCTGCCTCTCGGGTGGTCTAAGGTCTTCACCAAGGGACAGGCGACCGCATGGCGCCGCCCGGGCAAGACTGAGGGCATCTCTGCTACCACCAACTACGAGGGCAGCGACTTGCTGTTTGTCTTTAGCACCAGCACTATCTTTGAGGCTGAGCGTGGCTACAGCAAGTTCGCCGCTTACACCCTGATAGAACACGCCGGCGACTTCCACAAGGCAGCGTCGGCGCTAGCTGCGAAGGGCTTTGGCACCGGGTCTGCCAGCTCTTTGCAGCCTATCGATGTCACAGCACTTTTGGCAGCCCCCGAGCCCGAGCTTGCAGCACTGCCTACGACAGAGCCCGACACCAGCTGGCTACCAAGGCCAGTCGAGTTTGATGATGACGAGACCGATGTGTCTCCTAGTGTTCTCTACAGGACAGACGGACAGTGCCTACTGTATGCCGGCAAGGTCAATGCTATTTTTGGCGAGAGTGAATCTGGTAAGACTTGGGTAGCATTGGAAGCGGTGCGTCAACAGCTTGTGCAGGGTCAGAAGGTCTTCTACATAGACTTTGAAGACTCCAAGCGCGGCATTCGCGGACGTCTGAAGGCACTTGGTGTTCTCAAGGAACACTTTGAGCGCTTCAAGTACGCTAACCCTGACGGGCCCTATGACGCCGTCGGGCAACAGGCCCTTTTGTCCTCGATTCGCGATTTCCAGCCCGCTCTCATTGTCGTGGACGGTGTCAACGCCGCCATGAACTTGCTCGGTCTAGACCTTGAAAAGAACAAAGATGCCACTCAATTCAGTCAGGTCGTCTTGCGACCGCTTCGCTTGTGGGGTGCCGCGATTTTGACCATTGACCATGTCACCAAGAGCAAGGACAGCCGAGGTAACTACGCTATCGGCGCCCAAGCCAAACGTGCAGACATTGACGGTGTTGCCATCTCTGTCGATGTCTCGATGCCTTTCGGTCGTGGAAGCAACGGCAAGCTCAACTTGAAGGTCACCAAAGACAGGCCCGGTTTCGTTCGTGGCATCAGTCAAGAGGCATCTTACGTCGGCCACGTTGACCTCGTCTCGCAACCCGACAACCGCATTGAGATCTCCATTGTGGGTGGGCAGACTGGCTACTCACCTCATGAGTATCTGATGCGCCGGGTATCTGAGTTTATGCAAGACCATGGCGCAGAACTGTCCACAAACCAAATCGTGCAGGTCATTGACGGCGGCACCGACCAAATCAAGAAGGCGCTCGCCCAGCTCGAGGGCCAAGGCTTCTTGCAGCTCCGGACGCAGGGGCAGGGCCGCTACTACAGCCACCTCAAGCCTTATGTTCTTGGGGCTCCTAGGCCTTTTGAGCACTTGACCGACTTGACCGACCCTGACTTGACCGCCCGGTCAGGTTCCGCGGCAGGAGACGACCGGAACTTGACCGACTTCGCCCCCCCCTATAAGGGGGGGCGGTCGGTGAAGTCGGTCAGTAGTATCGACGGTGACACCGATGGAAGATAAAATGGCTATAGAGGATTTCTGTCCTAGATGTTTTGCTGCGGTTTGGAAAGCCCAAGTGTGCGGTTTTAGCGTGGTTGCAGACTGCACCCCGGTGGACATCAAGACAGAAGTGCTGTGCTTTTACGCAAAGCGCAGAACGTACGGAGTGTCGAGGTGGCGGCCGAGCTTCTACCTCGATCTCCGTTTTGGCAAGAAATACGAACGGCAGTTTGAGCTGGTGTTAGCCACTCACATCTGCTATTCTCCCCAGTCGGTTCAGGAGCACCCTGACTACTGGCCAGTACCACAAACAACACTAACTAGCTTCTAAAGGGGGCAAAAATGGCAGGACGTCTAATTGCAGTTGTCGGCGGCCAATATGGCAGCGAAGGCAAAGGCGCAGTCGCCGGGTATCTATCTTCAACATCTGAGGCACCATTCATGGGCATCAGAGTTGCAGGACCGAACGCCGGACACACAGTCTATGGGAAGGGGCCAAATGGCGAGGAGTCATACGCTTGGCGACTCCGCTCTATCCCCGTAAACGCAGTGACAGCACCGGAGTCAGACCTAGTCATCGCGGCTGGCTCTGAGATCGACCTTGAAGTGTTCAACCGCGAGCTGTCAGACCTTGACAAGGCGGGCTATGAAGCCAGCTCTCGCATCATCGTGGACGACCAAGCCACGATTCTCGAGCCGCACCACCACGACATCGAAGCCGACAACGCCATGCACGAGCGCCTAGGCTCAACCGGCAAAGGCATCGGTGCAAGCCGTGCTGACCGTATCATGCGCAAAGCAAGTCTATTCGGCGGTGGCGTTGACACCAGCAAAGTCATTCGTGACCACCTCAAAATGGGCGGCACCGCGCTCATCGAAGGCACACAGGGCTATGGTCTAGGTCTGCACGCTGGTCAGTATCCATTCTGCACCAGTCAAGACTGCCGTGCCGTTGACTTCTGTGCACAAGCCGGCATCTCACCGTGGGACAGAGCCATTGACGTGTTCGATGTATGGGTTACCGCCCGCACTTACCCAATTCGTGTTGCTGGCAACTCCGGCCCACTCGAGAACGAGACCAGCTGGGCAGCTCTAGGGCTAGAAGCAGAACGCACCACAGTGACTCAGAAGATTCGCCGTGTTGGCCACTTTGACTCGAAACTCGTCCGCGATGCCGTTATTGCAAACGGTGGCGCACCGACAGTGAAAATCGCACTCACCATGTTTGATTACATTTTTCCGGAGCTCAAAGACCAAACACAGATCGACATTTTGTCTGACGAGCAGCTCAAGTACATCAAGGACATCGAAGATGCGACAAACGCACAAGTGTTCTTGGTTGGCACCGGACCTAGCACGATGGCGTGGGTGAAATGAGCGAATTGACAACACAGCAGCTCGCTGCTTGGTGGGAAGCTGAGACCAAAAAGGAAATCGAGTCTGTCATACCGAAGGCAGTCGAGTATGGCAGTGCAGATCTCAAAGTCATTGGCTACGCATTGAGTCAGATGATAGGCGAGCCCAAGGGCGTGACACCAGATGAGCTTGGCATCGCATTTTATGTGCTTGGCAAGGTGGCGCGTCTTGTTGGCGGTTACGCTGACGGGCGCCGCCCAAGCGACGACACGTGGCACGACATCGCCATTTACACCAAAATGGCGCAGTTTGCACGTGAGCACAACGGTTGGGGTGGTTTCAAGCCGTGATAGTCTATCTAGCCGGTCCTATCGATTTCAACACGGGCTCTGTTGTCAACGAGCACCGCAAGCAAATCAAGGACTACTTCAAGCGCACAGGCAAGGTTTGGGTCTATGACCCGTCCAAAGCATGGACTGGCGGGCCGACACCCGACCAGTTTGTACATTGGGGAAATCTGCAGATGCTCAATCAAGCCGATTTGTTGGTGGCCATTCTAGTGCGCAACACACTGACTGTGGGCACAGTGCTCGAGATTCAGCACGCAGTTGAGCGCGATATTCCAGTCATTGTGGTCGGCGATGTCTCAGACACAAGCATTTCACTTGCCGCACTTGATGTGCAAGTCTATGAATCAGTAGCCGAGTTTGACGATTTTTATATCTCTGAAATCGTTGACATGTCAGATTACCTTGAACCGTTTGAAAGGAGAGAATGTGAGTGCCTTGCTTTACACGCTGCTAACGACAACTGCAACTGCACCAAGTAAAGCCTACGCAGATGATGCGGGTTTTGATTTGTATTGCGACGCAGATCTCGTCATTGAGCCGTCGTCTTTTGTAGATGTCCCACTGGGTGTGGCTATCAAAGTGCCTGAGGGAACATGGGGCTTGCTCACAGCTCGCTCTAGTACCTTGCGCAAACACGGTCTAATGGTTGCACAAGGCGTCATTGACTGTGGCTACACAGGGCCGCTTTTTGCTGGCGTTTGGAACATGACCGACCAGCCAGTGCAAATAACACGAGGAATGAGACTCGTCCAGTATATCCTGATGCCCAATGCGTCACTCAATGTGGACGCAGTTGCGGTTGATGAACTCCCCAAAACTGAGCGTGGCGCCTCGGGATTTGGGAGCTCGGGTGTCTGACCTTATAGAAACCTGCCAAGAGCTGCGCGACTTGGCGCAGTGGTTTGACAAGCTAAGCCACGAGCTTAGCCCCGGCCGCACAGGCGAGCGCACGGCTAGGTCCGTGCCCGGTCCGCGCTTGCCTTTGCGTGTCGATGTGCTTGACACGATTATCGCAATTCAGAGTGATACAATAGTGTGGGAAGTTTTCATAAGAGGTTTGACCGACCAACCCGGCATACCGAATGGCGACACCGTTCGGTCGCTTTTTTGGGTGGCAGACGCTCTTGAAAAGTGGCCCGCTGATAATCGGCCCAAATGGCTTGAGTCGCTTATCGACACCGTTAGCGGAAGACACACACAGGTGAAAATCCTGCTGGGACTGGAGCAAAGGCCTTTGACGGCAAGACTAAAGTGTCCATATTGTACTCATTCGTTAGTCATCAAGCTGGACCAAGGGCTTTTGCTCTGCAGGAACCGAGGCTGCCGGTGTGCAGCTGAGGACTGCGCTTGTAGCACAGGGAAAGGACATTCGTGGAAAGAAACAGATTGGCCGCGACTTGGCCTTATGCTCGACACGCCGAGCGAGTTGTGATGCGTGAGCAGTTGCGCTTGTGGTATAATTCTCCTGTTGGGGTCGATTTGTATTTATGAGGCGGCCCAATGCTTAGAATCTCGTTGTCAATAGGCGCACTGCAAACCGAGCTTGAAACTGACGCCCCGCTTTCTTTTGATGCCATTGAGTCTGTAATGACTAGGGCCGTTCAGTCCACACTTCAAGCCTATATGGCGTTACCGCAAGAGGAAAGAATGCGGGTCATATACGACGTGTTTAGTGATGCCGATGACGATGAAGAAGATGACTAAGCCGTGTGTTGTGTGCGGTGTTTTAGTCAAGGATTCAGCACGTTGCGCAAAATGCGCTAAAGAATATAATAGGGGTAGATTATCTGCTGCCCAGCGTGGTTACGACGCCAAATGGCGCAAGCTGTCAAAGTGGCTTAGAGAAGCACAACCGTGGTGTAGTTGGTGCGGCACGACCGCAGATCTCACTGTGGACCACATAGTCCCCCTAGTACTGGGTGGTACTAACGAGTTAGATAACCTAAGAGTGCTTTGCCGCTCTTGCAACTCAGCACGCAAAAAGCTCAGCAGCTAAGCTGCGACCCCCCTACTGGCATTTTTCCACCCCCCCAAAAGCTTCAAAAATATGCGCGGACAGAGACCCCGCTGCCCCGCTGCTCGCTGTACGTACGGGTTCGGGATATTAGTTATTCACAAGTTATTCACAAGGAGCAAGATGTCAGGCAAAGGACCGGCACCAAAGCCGGCTAGCGAGCGTCGTCGCCGCAACGCAGACCCAGTACCGACTGTGGTTGTGCAGGCTGATGGCGTACTTCGGGGGCCGGATTTACCAGCTGGCTACCCATGGCACTCGCAAACTTTCCGCTGGTGGGATACTTGGCGCAAGTCTGCACAGGCTTCTACATTCACAGACACAGACTGGGATTTTCTCATCGACACCGCACTGCTCCACACTTCGTACTGGAACGGTGACAATGTCGGTGCGGAATTGCGACTTCGAGTTGCAAAGTTTGGCGCAACACCTGAGGACAGACTGCGGCTTAGGCTGCAGATCGACGGTGAAGCGGAAGGGGCCAAATCTACTAAGACCCTAACCGACCAGCGCCGTTCGCGCTTGCTAAGAGTGGTGGGGGAAATTGACAAGGAAACAACAGCCTAACAACTTTTTGTCGCTTGGTTGGACTGCAATAGACTGGATAGAAAGCTACCTAGTTCACGGCCCCGGCGATGTTCAAGGGGAGCCGATACAACTTGACGACGAACAAGCTACTTTCGTTCTACGAGCTTACGAGCTCGATAAGCAAGGGCGCCGCAAAACTAGACGCGCTTTCTTCTCTAGACCGAAAGGCCGTGCTAAATCTGAGCTCGCCGGAATGCTTGTCTGCTTTGAGGCTCTTGGCCCTGCTCGGTTCGACGGTTGGGACGCAAACGGAAATCCAGTCGGACGCCCAGTTCAGTACCCATTCATTCGATGCTTAGCAACTGAGGAATCGCAGTCGGGTAACACCTACGACAACGTGCGCTACATGTTGGAGCACTTGCGTTCTAACTTTGGCTCTGATTTTCCCGGCATTGATGTCGGTTTGACTCGCACCTTCATCAAAGGCGGCGGTGAAATCGTGCCGTCAACAGCGGCATCAGCATCAAAAGACGGTGGAAAAGAGTCGTTTGCAGTTGCAGACGAGACTCACCTCTATTCAAGCCCCGAGCTTCGACGAATGCACGAAACAGTGCGACGCAACTTGGCAAAACGCAAAGCTGCAGACCCTTGGATGCTCGAGACATCGACAATGTATGCAGTCGGTGAAGAATCAATAGCCGAGCAAACACACAGGCTTTACGTCGCGATTCAAGAAGGCCGCATCAAAAATCCGGGCTTGCTTTTTGACCACAAACAAGGTCTTGAAGTGCCAGATCTGTTGAACACAGAAGATTTGAAGCGAGCGCTTCGTGTCGCTTACGGCCCAGCTTATCAGTGGCTTGACATTGACCGCTTGGTGGCCGAGATTCAAGACCCAATGACACGGGCTTCTGATGCTCGGCGTTATTTTTTGAACCAACCGTCCACTGACACTGACAAGTATATGGACGCAGTCGCTTGGAAAGCAGCAGCAGAACCCGAAGCTCTTGAACCCGGCACAGAAGTTGTGCTTGGTTACGACGGCTCGCGAAAAGACGACGCTACAGTGCTTGTCGCTTCTCGACTTTCAGACGGCAAGATTTTTCAAATCGCTTGCTGGGAACGACCACCGGGACCGGTTGGTTACAACTGGGAAGTGCCTCGCGTTGAAGTCGATGAGACGGTGCGAGAGGCTTTTGAGAAATACAAAGTCATCAAGATTTGGGCCGACCCTTCCGGTTGGCAGTCTTATCTCGACGCTTGGAATACGACTTTCATTGACCGCGTTGTTGCGGTTTATCCAGCCAGCCAGCGCAAGCTGATGGCGCAAGGACTTGACAGGTTCCTTGAAGATGTGCTAGAAGGCAGACTCAAGCACGACGGCTCGGCCGAGTTGACACGCCACGTGCTCAATGCGGTGCCGACTCGTTACGGCCAAGTCAAAAAGCCTTCACAAGCGCACAAAATAGACGGTTTGATAGCCGCAGTTTTGGCTTATCTGGGCAGAGCAGAAGCAACGCTCAACCCTGAGAAGCCAGCGGCACCAGTTGCTTATTTCTCAATACAGGCCTAGGAGAGACATGAAAAAGATTGACCCAAGCCTTGTGGTAGAGATTTTCGGGGTAGTGCTTGTAACAGTGGGCATCGCAGCTTTGTCGCTGCCGTTTGCTGCCATCGCACTCGGTTCGTTTCTTGTTTGGGCTACAGAAAAGGCTAGTAAATGACAGCTGGTATTTATAATGCGACCATCGACCAAGGCTCAGTGTGGTCGGTTATTTTCGTGTATAAAGACCCAAATGACAACCCTATCAATTTGAACGGCTACACCGCCGCCATGCAGCTTCGTCAAGTCTATGACAGTACAACTGCTGATCTCACTTTGACCACCGAGAACGGTGGCATTTCTATTGTTGGTGCCACTGGTACCATCACCGTCACTGCAACCGACGAACAAACAGGTGCACTCACTCCGGGCTACTACGTTTACGATTTGGAGCTAACTTTGGCAGGCAATGTGTCACGTTTGGTGCAAGGTCAAATCACAGTAGCAGAGCAGGTCACACGTGTCTAATAAAGTTATTATCAACGAAACCAACAACACCGTCGAGGTCATCTCACCGGGTGCGCAAGGCGCACAAGGTCCGACTGGCCCAACAGGTGCCACAGGCCCTGTCGGTGCTACTGGCGCGACTGGTGTAACTGGCCCTGTCGGTGCGACTGGTTCAACCGGCCCAACCGGCGCTACTGGCCCTGTTGGTGCGACCGGTTCAACTGGTCCTGTCGGTGCAACCGGCCCAACCGGCTCAACTGGCCCTGTCGGTGCTACTGGCCCCGTAGGTGCTACTGGCCCTGTTGGCGCAACTGGTGCAACAGGTTCAACTGGTCCACAAGGCATTCAAGGCGTTCAAGGCATTCAAGGTGACACCGGCGCAACCGGAGCTACAGGCCCACAAGGTGACACAGGTGCAACTGGCCCACAAGGTGACACCGGTGCAACCGGCCCTGTCGGTGCAACTGGTGCAACTGGTCCTATCGGCGCAACCGGTCCGCAAGGTGACACCGGTGCAACCGGCCCTGTCGGTGCAACTGGTGCAACTGGTCCTATCGGCGCAACTGGCCCGACTGGCGCAACTGGTCCACAAGGCGAAGGCATTCAGATTCTTGGCAGCTATGCAACACTGGCTGCACTCCAAGCCGCACACCCAACCGGCAGCCAAGGCGACGCTTACATTGTTGGCGCTGGAGATCTCTACGTGTGGAGCGTTGTGCTCAATGCGTGGGATTTTGTCGGCAACATTCAAGGCCCAACCGGCGCAACTGGCGCAACTGGACCTATCGGCGCGACTGGTGCGACTGGTCCGACTGGTGCAACTGGCCCAACTGGTCCACAAGGTATCGTAGCTGGCCGTTATTATTATTTCAACGCTTCAGTCACTGAAGTCGCTTCCTATAAGCAGCTCTCAGAAGACCCAGTGTCAGCTGCAGAAAACACAACGACTGTCAATATTCCGGGCAGCACCACATCTCTCATTGCTTCGTACATTTCGACGCCGTTTGATTTCACGCTCATTCCGGGCGGCACACAGCGTTTCATCATGCACATGACCAAACCAGCAAGCAACGACAACTTGTCGGTGTTCTGCCGCTTGAAGCTTGCTGACAACGCTGGTACGGTTCTTTCCACCATTGGCGATTCGGACACAGTGCTAACCGGCTGGAATGGCTCAGGTCAGCCAGTTGTAACCGAAACCGACATCACTCTGCCAACGACTTCTGTGTCCGTTGGACAAAGAATGATTGTGGAGATCTACGGTGTCAACGGTGACGCGTCAGCTCACAACTACAGTTTTGTCACTGAAGGTACCACCCATTACTCTTATGCAGTAACAACTCTTGAAGCACCGCAAGGTCCACAGGGCCCAACTGGCGCAACGGGTGCAACTGGTCCCGTTGGCGCCACTGGAGCAACCGGTCCAACCGGCCCTATCGGTGCAACTGGTCCACAGGGTGTTCAAGGCCCAAGCGGTGCTACTGGCCCCGAAGGCGCAACAGGCCCTATCGGTGCAACAGGCCCAGTCGGTGCTACAGGCCCAGTCGGTGCGACAGGCCCACAAGGCATTCAAGGTGACGTCGGTGCTACAGGACCAACGGGTGCCACAGGCCCAACCGGTCTAGAGGGTGCTACTGGTCCGACCGGCCCACAGGGCAGCGTTGGTGCTACTGGAGCTACGGGCCCACAAGGTATTCAAGGAATCCAAGGCGACGTCGGAGCGACAGGCCCAATCGGTGCCACAGGTCCGGTCGGAGCAACAGGCCCACAAGGCATTCAAGGTGATGTCGGAGCCACAGGACCAGTCGGTGCCACAGGCCCAGCGGGCGCAACAGGACCCGAAGGTGCCACAGGCCCAGTCGGTGCCACAGGACCAACAGGCCCAGTAGGCGCAACAGGTGCAACAGGTGCCACAGGACCAAGCGGTGCTGCAGGTTCTGCCACCGTCTATCGCTGGACAAAGACAGCGGCAGGTGGCGAGACTTCACTTTCAGGTCTTGACAACAACGGTGTCACACTTACCTACACAGTCGGCCAAGAATTACTTCACATCAACGGTGTCTTGCAAGTTCGTGGCACTGACTATGTTGCAACCACTGGCACATCAATCACAGGACTCACAGCACTCGTTGCTGGCGATGTCGTGGACATCTGGGCGCCTGAAGTGTTCAATGTCTCAGGTGCAGCGATGCTTGCTGCGAGCAATACGTTCGGACCTGACCAAGTAATCAACGGCGTCACAGTTGGTGAAGGTGGCGGTTCTATTGCAACTAACGTTGCACTGGGTCAGTCTGCTCTTGCCCTCAATACTACGGGCGCCAATAACATCGCTATTGGTGCCAACGCACTAGATGCAAACACTGTTGGCGCATCCAATGTTGCGATTGGCAGTAATGCACTTGGACTCAATACAACTGGTGTTCAGAATATTGCTATTGGCAATGAAGCAATGCGCGACAATACTGTTGGCATAAGAAATATTGCCATTGGCATTTCTTCTGTAAGAAATAACACGACTGGAACTGACAACATTGCTATTGGTCAAAGCGCACTTGTTTTGAACACCACTGGCACAAGCAACGTAGCGGTTGGCTCTTTTGCTCTAGATGCAAATACTGTTGGTATTAATAATATTGCTATTGGATTTGGCGCTCTTGGAGCAAACACAACTGGTAATAATAATAACGCATTCGGCAGAGATGCTTTACTTGCAAACACTACTGGTATTAATAACGTTGCTGTTGGTTCGTATTCTCTTGGCGCAAATACTACTGGTATAGAAAATGTTGCCGTAGGAGTATTGGCACTTGGAGCAAACACTGTCGGCGTTAATAACGTTGCTGTAGGTAGTTTTGCATTAGATGCAAATACTACTGCTAATAATAATACTGCTATTGGACATCAATCATTAGGTGTAAATACTATTGGTACAGACAACCTTGCTATTGGTGCCTTTGCCCTTACTGCAAACACCACTGGCTCTTTTAACGTAGCAGTTGGTGCTGCTTCATTAGATGCCAATACCACTGGTGAAAGAAACGTTGCCGTGGGTTACAATGCTATGGGCTCTAACACTACTGGTACTGACAACACCGCCGTTGGTTTTGCTGCTTTTACGGCTAATACCACAGGTGTTAGCAACACTGCTATTGGTGCTTATTCTCTTGCTACTAATACAACTGGTGTGAGAAACAATGGCCTTGGTCAAGGAACATTGCTTCTCAATACCACTGGCATAGACAATGTTGCTATCGGAAATGACGCTTTAAGAGCAAATACTACAGGTGTTAGCAATACTGCAATAGGTTCTTTTGCATTAGATGCCAACACTACTGGTATCAGCAATGTAGCCATCGGTAATGGTGCGCTAGGTTCCAATACAACCGCTAGCAACAATACTGCAATCGGAACTTTGGCAGCAGAAACAAACACAATTGGTGAGGTTAATGCGTTTGGCGTAGCAGCATTAAGATTTAATACTACAGGTACAGGCAATACTGCTGTTGGATACGCTGCTCTTTACAGCAATACTACAGGTAGTGGCAATGTTGCTATCTCTGGCTATCACTCTGGAAATCGCTTACCAGCATTATATTCCAACACTACTGGTAATCACAATGCAGCCATGGGCCCAGGTGCGCTAAGTTCCAATACAACTGGAAGTGAAAACGTTGCTATAGGTTATAGTGCTTTAAGTACTGTTACCACTGGTAATTCTAATACAGCAATTGGTTTTGCTGCAGGACATACAGGAACTAATAACTTAACTATTGGTTCTAACAATACTTTAATTGGAAATCTAGCGCAGCCATCATCGTCAACAGTATCCAATACGGTTACATTAGGTAACGCTTCTATTACAACCCTTCGTTGCCAAGTCACCAGCATCACCGCACTATCCGATGCCCGTGACAAGACAGATGTTCAGTCAATTCCAGTCGGACTTGATTTCATCAAGAAACTCAACCCAGTCACATTCACTTGGAATATGCGTGACGGTGGCAAGGTCGGTGTCAAGGACACTGGTTTCATTGCACAAGAGCTAATGTCTGCAGAAGATCAGGCCGGTTTGGCTGAGTATCTGCAACTGACTTATCGCGACAACCCCGACAAGCTTGAAGCTACGCAAGGTCGCCTCATTCCGATCTTGGTAAAAGCAATTCAAGAACTTGCAGCTGAGATCGAAACATTGAAAGGCACTAATCGATGACAAAAGCACGCGATATTGGAAGCAAGTTCAGCGACTCCAACGGTAACACCGCGTATGGCACTGATGCGCTCAAGGCGAATACGACTGGCATTGAAAACGTAGCAGTTGGCGATGATGCACTTCTTTCCAATACTATCGGCATTTACAATGTGGCCATTGGCAAAGATGCACTTAGATTGAACACAACTGGTACACGCAATACAGCAGTTGGCGCTTATGCTTTAGATGATAATACAATCGGTGGCTACAATGTTGCCATAGGCACAAGTTCTATGGGTTCAAACACTGAAGGCACTGACAATGTTGCTGTTGGAAGAGCCGCTTTATTTGCCAACACTACTGGCACTAACAACGTAGCCATCGGCAATAATGCGCTAGATTCTAATACTACTGGTGTAAATAACGTTGCTGTCGGTTTCGGTGCTCTAGGTACCAGTGTTACGGCAGGTTTCAACGTTGCCGTTGGCATGAACTCACTCGCGCTCAATACTACGGGTCAAGCAAATACTGCTCTTGGTTTCGGTTCCTTATATGCCAACACTACTGCGAATGACAACACGGCGCTTGGTTTTCAAGCGCTAGCAGCGAACACCACTGGTTATTTCAATACGGTTGTTGGCGCGTATGCTTTGGATGCGAACACTATAGGAATACAAAATGTAGCAATGGGTAGAGGAGCATTGGGCACAGGCGTAAGCGCCTCTTACAATGTTGCCGTAGGCGTTGATGCTCTCGTAAATGTCAACTCTGATTACAATACTGCCATTGGACAAGGCGCTTATTATGGTTCTGTCGGCGCAACTGGCGCCAATAATGTTGCAATTGGCATCAATGCTCTTGGACCGAATACTACAGGCGCCAACAACGTTGCAATCGGAAACTATGCACTTGATGCCAATACGGCGGGCTCTTTTAGTGTTGCTATTGGAAGAGAAGCATTGACGTCTAATACCGTTGGTGACAAAAACGTAGTAGTTGGTGCTTCGTCTTTGGGTTCCAATACAACAGGAACTCACAATGTTGCTATTGGTTATTACGTTTTGGGAGCGAACACAACTGGCTCTGGTAACGTTGCTATTGGTGCATTTTGGGACGGCAGCATTGCTGGGCCGCTTGGTTCTAATACCATTGGTCAAGCGAATGTTGCAATTGGCGCTGGCGCTTTACATGCCAATACTACAAGTAGCAGCAACGCTGCTGTTGGCATTGGAGCGTTGTATTCTGCAACTGGTGGAACGAACACTGCCATAGGTCGCAACGCTGGTTATAACACAACAACTGGAACTAATAACTCGTTTTTGGGCAACGAAGCACAACCATCTTCAGCAACTGTTTCTAATGCCATCACTCTTGGCAACGCATCTGTCGCAACCCTTCGTTGCCAAGTCACCAGCATCACTGCGCTCTCTGATATTCGTGACAAAACCAATGTTGAATCAATTCCAGTCGGTCTTGACTTCATCAAGGATTTGAAGCCAGTCAAGTTTGAATGGAATATGCGCGATGGTGGCAAGGTCGGCATTGAAGAAGGCGGATTCATTGCCCAAGAACTTCTTGCCACTGAAGAGAAGTTTGGCACAAAGGCTTGGACACAGATTGTTTCAGAGGAGAATCCTGACAAACTGGAAGCAGCCCCTGCTAAACTCATACCAATTCTAGTCAAAGCCATTCAAGAGTTATCTGCGAAAGTAGATGAACTACAAGCACAGTTAGGGAAATAATGACACACTCAGCAGATGCAGTAAAGACCATCACCAAGGCTGTACCAACAGTTGATGCTGATGGCAAGGTAGTCAAGTGGGACGTGACCGTTGAATACTCACTCAATGATTATGTATCCACATTCAACAAGAGCGTGGAAGTTGAAGCGGCAAAGGCTCCAGCAGATTTCACCAAGGCAGAACTTTGGGCTTTGGTAGATGAAGCACACCTTGATGCTGTTTATGATTCACAGTACGAATCAGTCAAACTCGCTCCTGCACCAACAACAGAAGCAATCTCAGACTTCGATGTGGAGTCGCTAGCCTAGTAATCAAATCGGGGGATTTGTGAAAAAGATACTCATTGCAACGCCGTCATACGATGGCAAAGTTGATGTGTGGTACACGAGTGCACTACATCAAACAACGCTAATTGGCATTGAAGCTGGCATCTATTTTCATCCAGTTTTCATGTCCTACGACGCGCTCATTCAACGCAGCCGCAACGATTTAGTGGCGCTTGCGGTTGAACAAGATTTTGACGGCATTCTTTGGATTGACGCCGACATCGAATGGGCACCCACTTGGGCAGTTGAAATCGTCAACTCTGACAAAGACGTGTTTGGCATTCCTTGCGTCAAAAAGTCTATCGTCGAAGAAGCTTACAACGTCAAAGCAAAGCCTGAACAACTTGGTGAAGGCGTGATCTCTGTAGAGTCCGTTGGCACTGGCTTTTTGTACCTTAGCAAAAAAGCCTTCACCCACCTATGGGACAGCAGCGAGCCTTACGTTCACAACGGTCAAAACAAGCGTTGGGTGTTCGAGGTCAAGATTCAGGACGGCGACATCATCTCTGAAGATGTGCTGATGTGTCAAAAGCTCAAAGACGCTGGTTTTGAGATTTGGATTGACAGCGACAAGACTTGCAACCACATTGGAACATTGAAGTTTGTCGGCAACTTCGCAGACTTTGTGAAGCGCCTAAAATGAGATTTCACGTTGTCAGCTTGCCGCACACGCAAGTCACAAAAGCATTCGCAAACTGCGCCTACACCGAAAAAGTGCGGCGTTTTTGCATCATGATGACAGGCCTCGGCCATGAGGTCATTCTCTACGCTGGCGAGCAAGTAGAAGCGCCGGTCACAGAGCTTGTCACCTGCATTTATGAAGATCAGCGCGAGGCAGCTTGTGCTGGTGGCCATTACACCTCAGCTTCTTTTGACACCAACTTGCCACATTGGCAGATTTTCAACGCGAACGTTATTCGCGAGATGAAGCAGCGTTTGCAACCAACCGACTTCATTTGCCTCATCGGCGGGTGGGCCCACAAGCCAGTCGCCGATGCCTTCCCTGAGCACATGTCAGTGGAGTTTGGTGTTGGCTATGGCGGTGTCTTTAGCAAGTACCGCGTTTTTGAGTCCTACGCTTGGATGCACAGCATCTACGCCGGCGGCAAAAATCCGACCACTGTTGACGGCCACTTTTATGATGCCGTTATACCGGGCTACCTAGAGCCCGAGATGTTTCCGCTTGGAAATCACGACGGCGATTATTACCTTTTCATCGGTCGCCTAATCGAGCGCAAGGGCTACCAGATAGCACAAGAAGTCTGCGAGCGCCTTGGCAAGCGTTTGGTTTTGGCCGGCCCCGGCACTGGCAGTGGCTACGGCGAGTTTGTTGGCGCAGTCGGTCCTGAAAAACGAGCCGAGCTCATGGGTGGTGCAATAGCGACTTTCGCTCCCACTCTCTATATCGAACCTTTCGGCAACGTCGTCATCGAAGCTCAAGCATGTGGCACCCCCACCCTAACAACTGACTGGGGCGCTTTCACTGAGACCAACATCGACGGCGTTACCGGATTCCGCTGCAGGACTCTTGGCGAGTTCGTGTGGGCGGCAACGCAAGCTGCGAACCTCGACCACAAAGCGATTCGCCAGCACGCAGTATCAAAATACTCCCTCGATGTCATAGCCAAAAAATACGAGGACTACTTCACAAGACTTCTCACCCTTTGGGGCGAGGGTTGGTACGACACAACAGCAAAGGCGATTAGATGAGCTTATCAAAGAGACTGCGTCTAGCAGGCGAAAAGCGAGCACAGAACCAGTTCGTGGAGCCGCTTGTTCCCGGTCGTCCGGCCTACGCTTCACCCGCCGGCGTTGATGTCACACCGGACACTGCAATTCGCATGTCCACCGTTTATGCGTGTGTTCGCCTTCTCGGTGACACGATTTCTAGCCTTCCGCTTGGCGCCTACGTTCGCCGCGGCCGCAACCGAATCTCCTACGCTGCAGTCTATGGCTCGCAGCCCGAGTGGATTACAAAGCCAAATCCTGAGACCACACGGCTTGAGTTTTTTGAGCAAGTAATCGCAAGCCTCAACCTTCGCGGCAACGCCTACATCTTGACAGTGCGCGATGACGCTGGTGAGGTCATTGAGTTGTATTGCTTGAACCCTGAGCGCGTTCGCATTCGCCGTCTTGGCGTCAATGAGCCGCTGGTTTATGAAGTCTTTGACGAGAACATGACCAGCGTTATGACGCTGACAAAAGATGAGCTCGTGCATATCCCGATGTTCAGACTCCCCGGAACCCACTACGGTCTCGGCCCTATCGAAGCTGCTCGCATCACTGTGGGCTCTGCGATGGCGGCTGAGACTTATGCGGCTTCTTACTTTGGCAACGCTGCAAATCCCGGCGGCGTCATTGAAGCACCGGGCGAAATGACACAAGAGCAAATCGAAAGCATTTCGCGCAACTGGCGTCTTGACCACTCAGGACCATACAGAGCTGGTAAACTTGGTGTCTTGACGGGTGGTGCGTCTTTCAAGCCGCTCGCACTCAACGCCCAAGATGCGCAGCTCATTGAAGTGCGCCGCTTTGGAGTCGAAGAAATCGCCCGTCTTTTCCGTGTTCCGATCTCGCTTCTCGGCCACCCAGTGGCAGGCGCGATGTCGTTCGCATCAGTTGAAGCTCAGAACCTGTCTTTCGTTCAGCACTCGCTACGCCCATTGTTGGAACGCCTAGAGCAAGCTCTTTCTCCTTTGCTTCCGGAGTCAGACGGCTTTATCAAGTTCAATCTTGATGCCTTGCTTCGTGGGACCACACTCGAGCGCTATGAGGCTTACACGAAAGGTCTGCAAGAAGGCTTTTTGTCAGTCAATGACGTTCACGCTTTCGAAGAAATGGCACCAGTTACCGACGGAGATCAGTACCGAGTGCCGTTGCAGAACATCGACCTCACCGATGCAAAAGAGGTCGGCATGAAACTTCGCGCTGAAATAGCAACCAACTTGATTCAGGTTGGATTCGACCCAGCTGCTGCGTTGCAAGCGGTTGGCCTGCCACGGATTGACCACACTGGTGTTCCTTCCGGACAGCTTCAGGGCGTTGCAACCATCGACCCAACCAACCCGCAATCAGTTTACGAGGTCTAAAATGCCATATTTCATTTCCGACCAGCAGAGCGACTGCTCCGGCTGGGCCACTGTCAAGCAAGAGTCAGACGGCAGCTACACCACAATGGGTTGCCACGACACAAAGCAAGGCGCTATCGACCAAATGGTGGCGGTTTCGATCTCTGAGGACATCGAGCCCGGCGGTGAAGTTAGCACACGCACAGGGGAAGACAGGAGCAAGATGAAGAAAATCGAGCGTCGCACATACACAGTGCGCAACGTCGAAACCCGCGAAGCGGACGGCAAAATGAAGCTCGCCGGCTATGCGGCAGTGTTCAATGATTCAAGCGTGCCGTTGCCGTTTTCAGAGCGCATCGCTCCGGGCGCATTTCGCAAGACTCTTAGCGAGACACCAGATGTGCGCTTGCTAATCAACCACGAAGGTTTGCCATTGGCCCGCACCAAAAATGGCACTTTGCTATTGACAGAGGACCAAGTCGGACTTCGTTTTGAAGCTGAATTGCCTGACACCACTGAGGCTCGCGACCTTTGGACTTTGGTGCAGCGCGGCGATGTTGACCAAATGAGCTTTGCTTTCCGTGTTATTCGCCAAAAGTGGAATCAAGACCGCACAGAGCGCACACTCACCGAGGTCTCTCTTGCTGACGGCGACGTCTCTGTTGTCACTTACCCAGCTTACCCAACCACTTCGGTCGAAGCTCGCGAGCACCTGCGCAAAGCTATCGAGGCCGTCAAAGAAGGCCGCGAAATCACAGGCGAGTCGATGCTCGTCTTGCAGACCATTTTCGATGACCTTTCAGAAGGCCACGAGTACGTCATGAAGGCTGTCACCATGATGGCCGCTTTGATGGACGCCAACGAGGCAGAAGTTGAAGACGAGATCGAGACCGAGGTAGAAGTCGAAGCCGGCTCGCCGGACATCGTTGAAGACCCGGGCTTGACTCAAGTTGGCACACAAGAGGCTTTGCGCACCTATTCTCTGCGCCTAGCCAAAGCGCTAGTCGAGCGCACAAAATAGCATTCTGTTGGCGTCGCCAGCAGATACGAAGTCGGAGCGAGACTCTCACCCCCTAAACGGGCGCCGAGAACCTCATCGCCACCACCTCGATTCCAATACTCATAAGGAGCAAAACACTAATGTCATACCTTGACAAAGTCGTTGAGCGCCGCGATGCAGTGAAGGCCGAAATGGATGCAATTCTCGAAGCAGTAGCAGCTGAGAACCGCACCGATTTGACCGCTGAGGAAACCGAGAAGGTTGATGCCCTCGTCGCTGAATCACGCTCGCTTGATGAAAAAATCAACAAGCTCGCAGCACAAGCAGAAGCAGACGCAAAGGCTGCTGAAGCACGTTCTGCCGTAGCAGCAGTAGCAACACCAAAGGCAACAGGAATCAAGGTCGTTTCTGAACCACGCACCTACACACCTGAATCCGGACACTCATTCGTTCGCGATGCTTTCAATGCTCAAGTCCGCAACGACTTCGCAGCAAACGAGCGCCTCGCACGCCACATGAAGGAAGAATCTGTAGAACGTCGTGACGTTGACACAGGTAACTTCGTTGGCCTTGTAGTACCTCAGTACCTAGTTGACCTAGCTGCGCCTTTGGCACGTGCTGGACGCCCAACAGCTGACTTCGCTACAAACAAGATGCCACTCCCACCTGCAGGCATGACGCTGAACATCAGCAGAATGACCACAGGCACTTCAACTGCAGTTCAAGAAACACAGAACACTGCTGTTTCTGAGACTGACGCAGATGACACACTACTCACTGTCAACGTACGCACCATCGCTGGACAACAGGACCTCAGCCGTCAGGTTATCGAGCGCGGAACTGGCGTTGATGAGTTCGTACTTCGCGACCTCGTTCGCTCATGGCACACCACTCTTGACGCACAAGTCTTGAATGGTACCGGCAGCAACGGTCAAATCAAGGGTATCCGCGCTTCCGGTGGAAACGCTGTTACTTTCACAGCTACAACTCCAACAGTAGCGCTGCTCTATCCAAAGCTCGCTGATGCACTACAGCAAGTTCAGAGCAACGTCTTCACAACTCCGACACACTGGATTATGCACCCACGCCGCCTAGCATTCTTGCTCGCAGCTACAGACTCAACAGGACGCCCTGTTGTTGTTCCAACAGCTAACGGCCCAATGAATGCAGCAGGTGTTGGCGCAGGAGTTGCTCAATACGCAAACTCCGGCTACCAGCTACTCGGACTTCCAATTATCACAGATGCAAACGTAGGCACAACCTACGGCGCAGCAACCAACCAAGACGAAATCTACTTGGTTGATTCACGCGAAATGCACCTTTGGGAGCAATCAGGTGCTCCATTCTCACTCCGCTTCGATGCAACAGCACCGGGCAGCTTGACTATCAAGACTGTCGTTTACGGCTATGCTGCATTCACAGCAGAGCGTTACCCAGCAGCCGCTTCTATCATCAGCGGTACTGGTCTCGTAGCACCATCGTTCTAGTCGAACGAATAACTGAATAAATCAAGCACAGAGCGAGTAGGACTCCCCCGACTTGCTCGCTCTGTGCCCACTCTCGGGGGAGATATGAAAACAGCACACAAGATATCAATAGGGGTCTGCGACCCCGGCATAGTAACCGGCGAGTTCATGGCTCGCATTTTTCAGCTGGTGGCAGTCCGCAATTCGAGACTCGGCCCATTGGTGCGAGTTCGCGGCTCGGGCTTGCTGAGCAAAATGCGCAACAAAGTTGTCAAGACCTTTCTTGAGCAAACCGACTCTGACTGGTTGCTCATGATAGACACCGACGAGCAGCTTTCAATTCAGGTTTTTGACCTTTTGTGCGAGACTGCTCACGATAAAGACCGCCCGGTGGTCAGTGGTTTGGTTTTTGCTGCTATGGACGCTGGCAAAAACGTCTATCCAAAACCGATGCCGGCGATATTCCAAGACACGACGGCTGGCTTTGTGCCGCTTGACAAATACGACAAAAATGCGATTTTTGAGGTTGATGCAGCTGGCACTGGGTGCTTGCTCATTCACAGAAGCGTTTTAGAAAAAATGCGCGAAATGGCAGACCCACACCAAGGCACAGACTGGTGCTGGTTTTGGGACGGCCCAGTGAACGGCACTTGGACCGGCGAAGATCTGTTGTTTAGTCGCAGAGTGCGTAGCCTTGGCTACCCGATTTACGTGAACACGGCAGCGATTCTGCCACACCAAAAACAGTATTGGCTCGACGAAAGGCACCACGACAAGTGGCAAGCAGAGAACGGCTAGAAACCGCAACCGCTGAGCCCCAGCTTGAGCGAGCAATAAAAAAGCAACCTAAGAAAAGGAAACAGCGTGGCACTGACAAACGCATATTGCACCCTGTCCGACCTGAAGACAGCCCTCGCCATTGAGGACATTCAGGACGACACCGCGCTAGAAGCCGCCATCATGACGGCAAGCCGCATGGTTGATGACTACTGCGACCGTTTCTTTTACAAAGACGGCACGCAAGCCGCACCAGTAACACGCTATTACACCTCACAAGACTGGTACAACTGCAACGTTGACGACTTCATCTCTCTGAACCAAATCGCGACAGACGACAACTTTGACCAAACCTACGACACGGTTTGGACCACATCAGACTACATGGTGGAGCCCATCAACAACCCACGCCGCGGCTGGCCCTACACACGGCTAATCGCCATTGGTTCTTACATTTTCCCATTCAATCTGCCACAGTCAGTGCGAGTGCAGGGCGTTTGGGGCTGGTCCTCAGTGCCACACGAAATCGCCATGGCCACCAAGATTCAAGCTTCCCGCTTATTCATTCGCCGTCAGTCTCCTTTTGGCATCGCCGGCACGCCTGAAATGGGTACGGTGCGTCTGAGTGCTAAACTTGACCCGGACGTTGAAGCGTTGATTCGTCCATTCCGCAAGTTGACAGGACTCGTGAAGTGATTATAAGCGACATACGCGAAGGTTTGAAAAACAACCTCAGCGACGTTCGCGGCTTGCGCATTTACGACATCGTACCAGATGTCATCGTGCCACCTTGCGCTGTAGTCGGTCAGCTTGATTTTACTTTTGATCTGAATAACGCCCGCGGCTTAGACCAAGCCAACCTTGACGTCTTTGTCATTGTCCAACGCTTTTCGGAGCGCACAGGACTTGACAAGCTCGACCAGTACCTAGCTGGGTCCGGCTCACTGTCTATCAAGGCAGCCATTGAGTCTGACCGCACGCTCGGTGGTGCTTGCGATACTCTACGAGTTACCTCGGCAGAGCATGGCACATACCAAATGGGCGATGTTGACTACCTTTCATACCGCTACCGAGTAACCGTTTGGGGCCAAGGAGACTAATGAACTACTCAATACTAACAGACGCCTTTGATTTCAAAGGCAAGAAAAAGGGTGACGCAGTCACCAAAAAAGAATTGCAAGACGCTGGACTCAATATCGAGGCTTTAGTGGCCGCTGGGCACCTGTCGGGCAATACCGCAGCCAAGACCGTCGAACAAGAAGGAGCCAAAGACTAATGGCAGCCCTAGTCCTTACCAATGCTTATGTCACCATCAACAGCGTGAACCTAAGCGACCACATTACAAGCATCACTATCAACACCACCGACGATGTTATTGACACGACGGCTTTCGGCAGCACAGCTCGCACCCGTGTTGCAGGTCTTGGCGACAACTCAGTCACTATCGAGTTCCAGCAGGATTATGCAGCTGCCAACGTTGAAGCAACCATCAATACCAGCGGTTCATCACTTGTCGGCACCACGACCACCATCGTCGTAAAACCAAACGGCAGCACCACCAGTGCTACGAACCCGAGTTATACATTTTCGGCTTTGGTTTCGGAGTGGCAACCACTCAACGGCGCCGTCGGCGAATTAGCCACTGCGTCTGTCACTTGGCCGATCTCCGGCGAAATCACTAAGGCGGTGTAGTAATGGCTCGCATAGTTCTGACAAACGTAGCCGTCACTTTCGGCACAACCGACATCTCCAGCTACGTCACCTCAATCACTCTCAATACGACTTACGAAGTTGTAGAGACAACTGCATTCGGCAACACAGCTCGCACACGTGTCGCTGGTCTTGCAGACAACAGCATAACCTTGGAATTGAACCAAGACTATGCGGGTGGCGCTCTCGAAGCGGTGGTCTTTCCAACGCTAGGCACAGCGGTCTCAATGACTGTTCGCCCAGTAGCTGGCAGCTCACCTGCTTATACATTCAGCGCTTTGGTGTCCGAATGGACTCCACTCAACGGCGCTGTTGGCGAATTGGCAACAGCATCAGTAACTTGGCCGATCTCCGGCACAGTTTCAAAGTCCTAACTCAATAAGGGGGAAACATGGACGGCTTAGCAATAAAGGTCAAGCAAGTCAACGCAGACGAGGTCACTTACAAGCTGACCCCGCGCATCATTGTTGCTTTTGAGCAGCAGTTCGGCAAAGGAATGCCGAAGTTGCTTGCTGAGGAGCAAAAAATCGAGCACGTGTTTTGGCTAGCTTGGAAAGCCTTGCAAACAAATGGCGTCATTGTCAAGCCTTGGGGCCCTGATTTCTTGGATACACTCGAGAGGGCAGAGCTAGACAGTGACAGTTCTTTCGAATCCACCGAGATAGCCTAACTTATACCATCGCTGCTATCTCGGTGGAAACCGGCATATCTCCAGTGGCGCTTCTTGATGCCCCTGAGGGGGTACTTGAAGCAATAATCGCCTATCTAAAGGAACGAGCTAAAAAACAAAATGGCTGAACAAACCGAAGTCATCATCTTGACAGGCATCAAGGAAACTCTTGACGCTCTAAAGATGTTTGACAAGGACGCAGTCAAACGTTTCAATAAGGTGATAAACACAGAGCTTGCTGGCGCAGAACGCGATGCTAAAGACATCATTTCCGCAGTGGGCAACAGCCCAATGAGCGGGTGGCGTACCAAAGACCCAGCTAGGCCCCGCGCTAGCACTCGAGGCGGCGCTGGTTGGCCCGGTTGGAATACTGGCGTGATTCAAGCCGGCATTCGCAAGACCAAAGCAGAAGGCAGGGCTCGCAAAGGCAACTACACCACCTCTGCTGGCGCCTTGCTCAACAAGTCTGCTGCTGGTGCCATTTTTGAAGTTGCTGGCCGCAAGACGAAAGCGACGGTTGCTCGCACTGGGTCAATGCAGTTTTTGCGTACTTTGAGTGCAAGATTCGGCAAAGCGTCACGTGTTGTGTGGCGTGTTGTTGACAAAGACCGCGCCCGGATAGAGAAAAACGTAGCCCAAGCCCTTGAAGAGGCTAAGGCAGTGCTACAAAAGCACTTGAATAGAGAGCGAGCTTAGAGATGGCCGTTGGCGCTATTGTCGCTCGAATACTCACGCAGTATTCGGACAAAGGTACAAAAGCCGCAGTCAAAGACATTTCCAAAATGGAAAAGAGCTTTGGCAAGTTCGCAAACAAGGCTCTAAAAGCATTCGGACTCGCCGCCGCCGCTGCTGGCGCTTTTGCTGTCAAAATCGGCAAAGATGCTGTGCAAGCTGCGATGGAAGACCAAAAATCGCAAGCGCTGCTTGCTAATTCGTTGCGCAACACTGTCGGTGCTACTGACGCCGCAATAGCAGCCACAGAAGAGTACATCAGCAAACTACAGCTCACTCTTGGCGTTGCGGACGACAAGCTTCGTCCAGCGCTTGGTAAACTCGCAGCAGTCACAGGCGACATTTCTAAAGCTCAAGGTTTGCTTGGCGTGGCACTCGATATTTCGGCTGCCAAAGGCATCGACCTCGAGACCGCCGCGTCACTTTTGGCCAAGGCCTACGGTGGCAACATCGGCGCACTCAAAAAACTATTTCCGCAGATCTCAGCTGCAACGGTCAAATCCAAAGACTTTGCCGGTGCGCTTAGAGAGATCTCCAAAGAGACCAAAGGCGCTGCCGCTGCCGCCGCCAACACCTTCGCCGGTCAAATGGAGCGCATTCGCCTTGCATTTGGTGAGGCATCAGAGACACTCGGTTACAAGTTGCTGCCAATGGTGCAAGCATTCGCCGATCTCATTATTCAGAAGGCAATCCCCGCTGTACAGAAGTTTGTGGACGAAAACGGTGACAAAATCGCCGGCGCATTCAAGACCAGCATCGGATATGGCATCGCATTTGCCAAAATGATGTACGACGTTTTTTCCTTTGTCGCTCGCAACATCAAAGTCTTTACATCGCTAGGCGCAGTCATCATCGCAGCTCTATTCGGCGCTAAAGTTGCCGCTGCTGTTGCTGGCTTTGTCAAGGGCATTCAAGCCATCATCACAGTGATGAAGGCGCTGCGCACAGTGTCACTCGCCTCTGCCGCTGCAACGGCTCTTGCCACAGGTGGCGTTTCTGCCGCCGCTGGCGCCGCCGCATTCGCAGTCGCATTGACTGGCATGGGCATCGCGATGAAGAAGTTCAACAACGAATCCGACAAAGCCACAGACGGTCTTTCTGATTTCAAGCTCAACACCAAAGGCGTCAAGGCAACCATTGACAGCTACACCAAGGGCATCGAGGGACTTACTGGCGCGACTGGCAAGCTCACAGAAAAAGAAAAAGAAGAAGCAAAAGTGCAGGAGATGTTGCTACAACTCCGCAACAAGTTCAAGCTCTCCAGCAAGGACCTTGGCGCACAAAGCTCAGTTACCCTTGAAGCGATTCGCAAGAACCAAGTCAAGCAAGCCAAACTCGGTCTATCGGCGCCATCTATCTCACTTCTCGCGTCTGCCGGTCACGGCAACATCGCAAAAACAACCAACATGAACGGCGGCAACGTCACCGTCAATGTCGCGGGTTCGGTCATAACACAGGGGGATCTCATCACGGCTATCAACAACGGTCTTGAAAACTACTACCGCCGCCGCACCGGTGGTGCTGGGTTTGTGCCTATCTAATGGTATCTGGAATCCCAACACTTGGCGTCAGCTTTGGCATCAGCGGCAGTTTTACTGCCGTCAGTGCTGATCTCATCTTGTCTGTGTCTATTCGTCGCGGTCGCGAGCAACAAAATCTCTTTTTGGAGTCGGGCACTGCCTATGTTATTCTGAACAATCAGTCCGGAGCATTTGACCCGAGCAACACAAGCTCGCCGTGGTATGGCGTTTTGACTGCTGGCATGCAAGTCCAGATCTCCGGCAACGGCATTGTGCTGTACACAGGCTACCTCGAGGACAACGCTGTTGACCAAGGCATTTATCCGACAGTCTCTTTGACTTTCGTGGACGGCATGGCGACTTTTGGCAAAACAATGGTGCCGGCGCTTGCTACTTCTCAATATCAAGAAACTGCAGCGGCTCGTGCTGGTCGCATTTTGGACCTTTTGGGTTGGTCGGCGGGCGCACGAAGCTTGACTGGTACCGTGCAGATGCTGCCCACCACTCTTGGTCTTGCGGGCATGGATTTGCTCGAGCAGTGCGCCAACGTCATTGGTGGCCGTTTCTATGTTAGCCGCACTGGCGTTGCAACTCTCGTGCCATTGGCCAACAAGTTCAGTCGCCCAACACAGCTTTTGTTCTCAGACCAAGGCGACGCCAACAGCGTCAAATACGACGGCATCACCACCAACCCCGGCACAGATTATGTTTACAACGAAGCTGTCATTTTCCGAGGCCCGGGTGAGCTGCAAGTCTCTGCCAAATACGGTCCGAGCGTTAGCACCTACGGCCTAAAAAGCAAAAAAGTGGACGCGCCGACCAACACAACCGCCGCCGCCACAAACCTCGCTTACTATGTCGCTCGCAAAGACGCAGACGCCACCCCATTCGCCGAGCAGATCGATTTCAGCGCTATCAACATTGGTGCGCTCGCTACAGATTTCTTATCAACCGAGCTGTTTGACATGGTCACGGTCAAGCGCCAAACTTACGACGGTCGCTTCTTGACTTACAACTGCGTGGTCGAAGGCATCGCGATGACCATTGACGCCAACAACTGGCGTGTTTCGTACTTTACGTCGCTCGTTGACCCTTACACGATAACGATTTAGGGGAATCATGCCACTTTGTCCGCAAATCACGATTACACCAGTCACCGTCACCAGCTCCAATATGACGGTCACCTCGGTCATCGCCGGCAACGTGCCCGCCACCTACGAGCAGCTCTCTGAAGCTGATGCAGCAGCGCAGCAAGCACTCGCAGATGCAGCAGCAGCACAAGCCGACGCCGCAACTGCTATTGCAGACGCTGCAGCGGCTATCGCGGCGGCAAGCAGTGCCTATAGCACAGCTGTCGCAGCCAATACTGCGGCCAGCACAGCTCAAGCCACAGCAGACGGCAAAAACAAAGTTACTTACTCGACTTCTGCGCCGGGCAGCACAGCGAACTCTGTCGGCGACATCTGGTATCGGTATGGCACCACTGGGGCCAACGCAGGTCGCGTCATCGCTCAGTACAGCGGCGCAGGCGGCACAAGTTGGACTCAAACCACGATTTCGGGCTTGGTGGTTGCAAATCTAGACGCTGGCAGCATTACTGCTGGCACTCTCTCTGTGGGCATCGGTATCACCGGCCCGACCAATTCTTTTACTGTCGACGCCGTCACTGGCGTTTTGACCGCGACCGGCGTGGTTGTCACTGGCAATATCACCGCCACCACCGGCACTTTCACTGGCACAGTCATCGCAACGACTGGCTCTTTCACTGGCACCGTCACCGCCACCACCGGGTCATTCACCGGCTCGGTCTTCTCAGCCAACGGCACCATCGGCGGCTGGAACATCAACTCAACGTCTCTAAGCAAAACATCGGGCACCAAGACGATGACTCTTGATTCGAGCAACGCGATTCTTACGATTAGCGACTCCAGCAGCGGCATTCTTGCTGGCGGCGGCATCAACATCACTTCCGGCAGCACCACCGGTTCTTATGGTGCGGGTGGTTTTAGCTTCGGTGGAAACGTAGCCGTCAGCCTAAACAGCGGCAACCTATATCTGCAGGGCGGCGCAACAAGCCAAATCATTTTGTCGCCCGGTGCGGGCCTAGGCTCGACCACTTATTGGGTGCAAATCGAAGGTCACCTGAACTCTGCTGCCTACACTCTTTCAACCGGCACCTACGACACCTCAAGCACCGCTTCATCGACCGGCACTTACTTGTCGGCGACCGGCGCTATGATAGCAAGACGCGACAACCAGATTCCGATTTTTGCGCACAGGTACAACGCTACCACCTCACCAACTGAAATGATTCGTCTCAATCGCAACGGCGTTGACGCGGGCGGCATCACCACCACCTCGGGTGGCGTACCAGCTTTTAGAAACGCATCGGACTACAGACTCAAGAGCAACATTCAAGACTTTGCCGGTGCCGCAGAAATCATCAAAAACACTCGCTTGCGCTCGTTTGTGTTCAATGCAGACCCCGACAAGACTGAAATCGGTTTTATAGCGCACGAGCTTGCTGAGGTTCTACCAGATTTGGTAATGGGGCAGAAAGACGCAGTTGACGAAGAGGGCAACCCAGCCTACCAGTCAATAACTCCGACTAACCTGATACCATACTTGACAGGAGCTCTCAAAGATGTCATCTTGAGAGTCGAAGCACTAGAGGGGGGCAACTAATGGAGAATGAAGTCGATGTCGCAATCGTTCTGACCTCACTGCGTGAGCAGATCGGCGCGATGGCGCAAGAGAAGGCGATTCTTGTCGCTCGTATTGCGCGGCTCGAGGAACAACTAAAGAAAGAATAAAGGAATGACACCTGCTGACTGGGCCGGTTTGGCCGTATCTGTAACAACCTTGGTCGGAGTATTGGCGATGGCCGTAAAGCATCTAACCAAGCACTACCTGTCGGAATTGAAACCGAACGGCGGCTCAAGTCTCAAAGACAAAGTCGTGCACTTAGAAGAAAAAGTGGACCTTTTGACTGATCTCGTCAAAGAAGCATTGAGGAAATGAATGAAACCAGTGGTGAAAAAAGCGAGCCCTGCTGCCGTCGCTCTATTGCGACAGGCGACTGCTCTTGCTTCGAAACGTTTGAAGGCCAGCGATGGACTGTTGCCTTCTGTTGCGCACCAAAAAGCTAGCCCAAACAGCGACCACAACACGGGGCTTGCGGTTGACTTGACTCACGACCCAAGCAGCGGCATTGACTGCGCTGTCATCTTTGAGAAGTTGAAAGAGGACAAGCGAGTTGAATATCTCATCTTTGATTCAAAAATCTGGTCGCGTGCTAAAAGTAAGCTTGGCAATCGCCCTTACACTGGCAGCAATCCTCACAATAAGCACCTTCATGTTTCTGTCAGCGCTGATTCCGCTGATGATACTAGCCCTTGGTTTTGGTGGCTGAACCAGCCGACAGTTGTAAATCAACTCAAAGCGAAACTGCAACCGACACCAAAGAAAAAAACGGCAGTGGCACCGGCGTGCACCTGCTGCAAGCTCCACAACCCCTCACGAAAGGCCCTCTAATGGAACAACTAAAGCAGATCTCGCTCACTTGGTTCCGCGCTGCAGCTTCTGCTGCTATTGCGCTCTACCTCGCTGGCGAAACCAACTGGAAAACGCTCGGAGCAGCGGCACTCGCTGGATTCCTCGGGCCGGTTTTGAAGTGGCTTGACCCTTCAGCAACCGAGTTTGGACGCGGCGCCAACTAACACAACGAGACGCCCCCACCACTGGAAAGGTAAAACAGTGGTGGGGGCTAATCGCTATTTTTGAGTGTAAGACTCCAGCGCTTTGTTGATGACTTCAGAGACCGTCGTGTTGTCTTTCTTGGCCTTGGTCTTTGCAGCCTTCCACAGCTTGGACGGCACACGCACAGTACGAATTGGTGTTTGGTTACTCATTGAACTCCCCCGGCATGCATTCAAGTAGCGTGCCCCAGCAATAATGGTCGCCGACCCACCACAAGTGAGTCGAAATGTAATACAAGGCTATTATACCAGCTAAAATGGTAACGGCGCGAACGCGCTTGCCGCGTTTTGTCAGCTTCATCGTGTCTGCCTAACTACTGAGATCAGCATGGCGGCCCAAGTGTGAAAATCGCGTTCGCCGACTTCGTCTGCAGTGCGACACTCAGATGCCTGATGCAAGTGCCAGTCCATGAGCTTCTTGAGCTCTGCGTTCTGTTGAGTGCTGAGCTTCATTCTACCACCGTCCAACCTGCAGAATGCACTGCGTTGATAAAACGTGCGATGGCCTCTTTCTCAGGTATGCCATAGAACGTCGAGAACTCGAGCCACTCGTGGTGGCCGTTAGATACTACCGCCGACACCTGCCATGCGCCGGTGTTCGGCATTTGCTTGGTATTCATCGTGTCTCCAATTGCTTGTGGTGCTCCATGTGGTTATCGATAAGGCTCATTTGCCATTCGCTGCTGCGGTCGAATCGCTCGCCGCACTTGTAACAGACCCAGTGCCACTCGTCGCTTCGGTAGCTCATTAGAGGAGCGCCTTGATAGCGGCTACGAGCAAATCAACCGAGATGACGCCCTCAAATGTGACCCTGCTGGCAACGCCGCTGCGCTCAAACTTCATGACGGTAATAGAGCTGTCATCAGTGCAAACGCGAGCGCCCTCAACCAAGTGCCAAACGCCGTTGCGAGTGACGCGACCTCTCTGCAAGCTGTCCACCCAAAGGTCGTAGCCGCCAAATGCGTTTGGTGCAGTCTTGACTGCGTGTTGCCAGACTACGAGTTCAACTGCTTCGTCGATCTGTAGAGCTGTCTGTGTTGCGATCCCGTTCATTTTTACCTTCCCGTCCGGAGTCCGTCTCCGTCCATACAGAAATCATAGCACACCGTATTTACGGTGTCAATACAGCGTCACTCGGCGTGTCGTGACAGTCGCAACTGCACGGTCGGCGCCTACTCGGAAATGCGCCCATGTGGGCTACTTGAGTGCAACGCTTGTGGTCGCCCAAAGTGCAACGAGCTGACAAGAACGCCTTGAAATACTCGCGTGTCATTGACCTTCGTATACCCCCGTTGGCGTCACCACAAAGACAGCATCACAGTTAGTGCAACTGTACAAGATGACTGTCCGGAGTGGCGCTTCAATGAAGGTGTGCTGGCAGCTCACTCACTCACCGTGACGCGGTCATCAGTGCGGCATTCCTCGCACCAGTCCTCGGGGCTATTTGACCAAGCCCAAAGGCGGCGGCGGTTAGTGTCCTGCAAGATAAAGCCGTGAGATTCGCACATCAACAACCACTTGCCGCCACACTCGGGGTCTAAGCCCTCGAACTCGGTCAAGCTCAACGTGATGCGCTTACCAGCAACGATTCGAGTCTTCATTTGGTCCATAGCCCAAGCCTTCATCGCGCCCACGGTTATGCACCTGCCTTCTCGGCCTCAATAAGGCGCTTGGTGAGCTCGTCCTGATAAACGCGGTTGCGGCGTTCGTCGTAGTACGCCCACCACTTTGCTTGCTTGGCTTCGGTCTGCTTCTGAATGAGCTCGATGACTCGCCAGTAGCAAGCTTCGGACTTGTCCATTGTGCTAAATGACTCGTAGAGATCTGCGAACTCAGCGACCTTGATTACGTTGGTGATTCTGTGTGTCGTTGCCATTTTTACCTTCCCGTCCGGGGTCCGTCCCCGTCCATACAGAAAGTAAATCACACCGTATTTACGGTGTCAATACAGCACAACACGACACGCCGGTGGCTTGACCCTTCGCTTGGCTGTATAGTCAGTGTGTGTTACACTTCGCTCATGATAGATCGCTACACATCAAATGAGATGGCCGCGGTGTGGTCAGAACCTAACAAGTACGCCGTTTGGGCCCGAGTTGAATGCGAAGTCATGAAAGCTCAGGGCGCAAGGGGTACCGTCCCGAAAGACTTGTGGCGAGCGCTTGATGTCACGGTTCTACCAACACCCGAGCAAGTTCACACCGAGGAACTAATCCTCAAGCACGACGTTATGGCCTTCATTGAAGCATGGCGTCAGAACACCGACAACCGCGAAATCCACCGCTGGCTGCATTACGGCTTGACCAGCTCGGATATTGTGGAGACCGGTCAAGCGATTTTGCTCTCACAAGCCAACTGGCTAGTGCTAAATGCGGGCTACAACCTATTGGTTGCTCTCATCGACCACGCTTTTGAATACCGCGACACGATTCGACTTGGCAGGACACACGGTCAAGCCGCAGAGCCCACAACTTGGGGCTACCGAGTCGCCGATTTTGCTTTTGCTGTCAACCGGGGGCTTGAGCGCATCATCGTCACGACAGAGGGGGTGCAGACAGCTCATATTTCGGGGCCGCTGGGCAACTATGCCCACGTGTCTCGACCTGTTGAGCTAGACGTGGCGAAGGCGCTTGAACTCAATGCTCCCGACAGCGCAACCCAAGTGCTGATGCGCGATTCACTCGGCGCTTGGGCATATGCGATGGCGAGCCTTGTAAGTATATGTGATGCGGTCGCCCTTGAAATCCGTCACGGCCAGCGTCATGAAGTCAGGGAGCTGTTTGAAGGGAAGGCTCCCGGGCAACAAGGCTCGTCATCTATGCCCCACAAGGCGAACCCGATTACCTCAGAGAAAATCGCGGGACTGGCGCGGCTTGCTCGCTCGTACGTCATGCCCATAACTGAGGGCATCGCCTTGTGGCACGAGCGCGACATCAGCCACTCATCTGTCGAGCGCGTTGCTCTACCAGATCTGTGTGCTATCACCGAGCACGTGTTGCTTTGCACGACTGATCTCATTCGCAACTTGCAGGTGAACGTGGCGCAGATGCGCTACAACACCACCACACAGGGCTCGGCGACGATGCTCAACAAGTACATTCGCGAGGGCGCTACTCGCAAAGAGGCTTATGAGAGCGCGAAGTCAGGACAGCGTGAGACTTGTGCACCAGCTGGCACCGAGCACGTGTGGGACCAACTCGCTCTGCTCAAACTCGCTTTACTAGAGGCACGCACGATGGCCGGCGTGTCGGAACTGTAGTTGTCAGAAATCTGTGCTACACTAGTGGCCACCAACGGGGGAAGGAAACTCATGTACGAATGGAAACGAGCCAAGCGCTCAGAAACCAATAACCTCTTCACTTCATTATTGGAGAAGCAGGTTGATAAACGAGCAGACCACATTCAGAGTCTTGCCGTTGACCGCTTCGGAAGCTGGTACAGAATCCAGCTGCCGGCAGGAGTCGTGGCACTTATGGTGCGAAACGACAAAAACACGACGGTAGGCTACTACCACGTCGGTTCAGAAGCGGACCTCGAATACGAGAACAGGTCCCGAAATGCCGCAAAGAAATCAGCCTAGGCGCAACCGACCATGGCTATTGCACAACTTTTTCCAGCTGACGGTTTGGAGTCCTTGGTGACCAGTTCCCGCGTTCAACGGGGGTACCAAAGCCAGCGAATCGTCGCTGAATATTTTAGAAATAACGGGTGGCCCTATGCGCAACCAGCGGGTAGTGGCCGTTCCGGCACCGATGTCACTGGGGTAATAGGGGTTGACATCGAGGTGAAGGCTCGCCGCGGCATCAATGTCGCGATGGCTATGAAACAACTAAGGGACCGATATCAAGACGGGGTCTTGCCAGTGGCAATACTTCGCTTGGACGGTCAAGGGGAAGCCCACATAGCAGACTGGCCCGCTATCGTGCCACTGCATATCCTACTAGACCTATTGAAAGCCGCAGGTTATGACAAACCAAAGTTTGACTGATCTGCGCGAGAGGAGCGTTCATGCGCTCAAAGATAGCGACACCTTTAGTGGCAGCCATTGTTGCCGCGACGGTTGCACTTGCATTAGCACCGCAACCGGCAGTACCGGTGAGCTTCAAACCGAGGCCACCGCTTTCGCAAGTGAGTCCGAAGCTTATAGCCAAGGAGTTGCTTACACCCAAACAGTTTCGGTGCTTCGACAAGCTGATGCAGAAAGAAAGCAACTGGAACTCAAAGGCCAAGAACCCGTCCAGTACTGCCCGTGGCATCGGACAGCTCCTTGAGCCAACCTACCGCAACCTCGGAATGCGCCACTCCAAGCACGGAGTCACGCAAGTCGTCGCTGCGCTGGCCTATATTGGTCGCAAGTACGGTAGCTCCGGACCTTGCGGCGCTTGGAAACACTGGCAAAAACACAAGTGGTATTAGGGGGAACGATGAGCGCATTCGACGCTGACAAACCGAAAGTCGAGCTGCCATTAGACGTGGCGGCTTGGATAGAGCTCTACCGCAAGCTGCAAGGCGAGGCGAAAGCCATCGAGGAGCAGCTCGAGCAGGTCAAGGGCCGCATTCAAGAGTCTATGGGCGACAACGAGATCGGACTGCTCAACGGCCGAGTCGCTGTTCGCTGGACCAAGGTGAAGTCTTTCAGACTTGACGTGGCCAAGGCCAAAGAGATTCTCGACCCAAAGATTTACGCTTTCTTGTCTCGGGAGTCCGAGTCTCGCAGATTTACGCTAGCAGAGCCCGATGTCAATTCTTGACCCGATAGTGCCAAGGCCTGACTGGGGACGCCCCGGCCCAATTCCTGACGAGGAGATTTATGAGGACGATGACGAATGACCTACGCACAGCTATTCAGCGACGAGAAGTCCTATGCCAACGCGATTCTTGACGTCGTCACACGAGCAGGAATCTGGACACCCCGCGCCACCCAAACTGCCATTGGACCTTCTGAAATCGGTCACCCCTGCACTCGCCGAATCGCGTATAAGCTACTCGACTGGGAAAAGCCGAATGAAATGCAAGGCGGGTCGTGGAGTGCGCAGGTCGGAACAGCTATTCACGCTTACCTTGCTGAGGTTTTCGGAAAGAAAGAGGGCTACCTCGTCGAGCAGAGAGTCAATATCCGCGGGAACCTTAGCGGGACCGTGGACCTCTATGACGTCAAAAACGGTGTGGTTCTCGACTGGAAAACGACAGGTGCGTCTAAGTTGGCCACCTACCGCAAGGACGGAGCAGACCCTCAGCACGTCATTCAAGTCCATCTCTACGCTTATGGACTGGCTGCTCAGGGGGCCGACGTCAAGAAGGTTGCACTCGCTTACCTTCCGACAAGCGGTCAGCTGTCGGACGCTCACTTGGACATTCGGGACTACGACCCGCAAATCGCGCTCGACGCGTTCACACGGCTCGACACCATCACAAGCCTTTTGGCCACGGCTGATGTCGAAGCTAACCCGCAGCTTTGGAGTCAGATACCTGCTAAGACCTCGCGTCTTTGTTCTTGGTGTCCATACTTCAAACCTTTCAGTAAAGCTCTCGACGAAGGTTGCCCCGGTGAAACCGGTTGAGCCAACCATCAACGACATCGTCAAGATGATAGCCGAATCTGAAGGACCCAACACCAACACCAACACCAACAAGAAAGCAGGGGAAACAAATGAGTGACTTCGCAGCGCCGCTAACGGCGTCAGCAGGTCCCAAGGCAGCAGATCTCGCTGGTCAGCTCCTTATCATCACACCGCTCGACTACCGCAAGGACATCGACACCGTCAATGGTAAAGCTGATGCCATTTCTTGCGACGTGGTCAACTTAGATACGAATGAGCAGCATTCCGACGTGCTGTTCTTCAACATCGCAATCCGAAACGCTCTGAAGAATCTCATTGGGCAAAAAGTGCTCTGTCGGATTCAGCAGGGAGTCGCAAAGCCCGGCAAGACAGCCCCTTGGGTGCTCGCCGACGCTTCAACCGACGCGGCCGCCGTGGCGAAGGCCAAGGCTTACAAGGGCGCGTCCGGGGAACCAGCAGCCACCAAAATCGCAGGCACAGACGTGCCGCCGGAAGTGGCAGCTCTGTTAGCTCAACTTGGAGCTAAGCCTCTCTAGATTTCCTAGGGGGTAACCTTCCACCAACTAGGGAAGGCGCGGTGCGTACAGCGGAAGGGGAAGCCGCCGGGACGCAGTGGGTTCGAGGCCCTGCACCGCACGTGAGTTTCAAGAACGGGGGAGAAGTGTCGCTAGACGTCTTTACTGCAGCGCTTAGGTTCGCTGCGGCTGGTTGCTCTGTCGTGCCAGTCATGGCCGACGGCTCTAAACGCCCCGGCATTGGCACTTGGAAAGAGTACCAGCACAAGATGCCAACAGCAGCAGAACTGCAAGACTGGTTCAAGAGCGCTCGCGGCGTCGGACTGATAACGGGTCAGATCTCCGGCAATCTCGAGATGTTAGAGCTTGAAGGTCGGGCAGTCGCGGACGGAATGCACACCCAGCTGAAGGAAATGGCTGGCGAAGCTGGACTTTCTGAGCTTTGGGACAGGCTCACCAGCGGCTATTGCGAAATGACACCAAGCGGCGGTTTGCACTGGCTCTATCGCCTAGACGGAGAAGTGCCCGGCAACACCAAGCTCGCAAGACGCCCCGGCGCACACGACGGTGTTGATGTGCTTGCTGAGACCCGTGGTGAAGGTGGCTTCGTCGTTGTCGCCCCGTCAGGCGGCACCTGCCACCCCTCAGGTGGCTCTTGGTCTTTGATTTCGGGCTCGATAGAGACAATACCGCTTCTGACCTTAGACGAGCGCGAAAGCCTTCACTCCTTATTTAGATATTTCGACCAACTTCCAAAGGCCTCGGTGGTAGCTTCTGAGGTCACGGAGAGGCACCGGGACGCAAACTCAACCCTACCGGGCGACGATTACAACTCAAAGACGTCGTGGGACGAGCTTTTGCTGCCTCTCGGGTGGTCTAAGGTCTTCACCAAGGGACAGGCGACCGCATGGCGCCGCCCGGGCAAGACTGAGGGCATCTCTGCTACCACCAACTACGAGGGCAGCGACTTGCTGTTTGTCTTTAGCACCAGCACTATCTTTGAGGCTGAGCGTGGCTACAGCAAGTTCGCCGCTTACACCCTGATAGAACACGCCGGCGACTTCCACAAGGCAGCGTCGGCGCTAGCTGCGAAGGGCTTTGGCACCGGGTCTGCCAGCTCTTTGCAGCCTATCGATGTCACAGCACTTTTGGCAGCCCCCGAGCCCGAGCTTGCAGCACTGCCTACGACAGAGCCCGACACCAGCTGGCTACCAAGGCCAGTCGAGTTTGATGATGACGAGACCGATGTGTCTCCTAGTGTTCTCTACAGGACAGACGGACAGTGCCTACTGTATGCCGGCAAGGTCAATGCTATTTTTGGCGAGAGTGAATCTGGTAAGACTTGGGTAGCATTGGAAGCGGTGCGTCAACAGCTTGTGCAGGGTCAGAAGGTCTTCTACATAGACTTTGAAGACTCCAAGCGCGGCATTCGCGGACGTCTGAAGGCACTTGGTGTTCTCAAGGAACACTTTGAGCGCTTCAAGTACGCTAACCCTGACGGGCCCTATGACGCCGTCGGGCAACAGGCCCTTTTGTCCTCGATTCGCGATTTCCAGCCCGCTCTCATTGTCGTGGACGGTGTCAACGCCGCCATGAACTTGCTCGGTCTAGACCTTGAAAAGAACAAAGATGCCACTCAATTCAGTCAGGTCGTCTTGCGACCGCTTCGCTTGTGGGGTGCCGCGATTTTGACCATTGACCATGTCACCAAGAGCAAGGACAGCCGAGGTAACTACGCTATCGGCGCCCAAGCCAAACGTGCAGACATTGACGGTGTTGCCATCTCTGTCGATGTCTCGATGCCTTTCGGTCGTGGAAGCAACGGCAAGCTCAACTTGAAGGTCACCAAAGACAGGCCCGGTTTCGTTCGTGGCATCAGTCAAGAGGCATCTTACGTCGGCCACGTTGACCTCGTCTCGCAACCCGACAACCGCATTGAGATCTCCATTGTGGGTGGGCAGACTGGCTACTCACCTCATGAGTATCTGATGCGCCGGGTATCTGAGTTTATGCAAGACCATGGCGCAGAACTGTCCACAAACCAAATCGTGCAGGTCATTGACGGCGGCACCGACCAAATCAAGAAGGCGCTCGCCCAGCTCGAGGGCCAAGGCTTCTTGCAGCTCCGGACGCAGGGGCAGGGCCGCTACTACAGCCACCTCAAGCCTTATGTTCTTGGGGCTCCTAGGCCTTTTGAGCACTTGACCGACTTGACCGACCCTGACTTGACCGCCCGGTCAGGTTCCGCGGCAGGAGACGACCGGAACTTGACCGACTTCGCCCCCCCCTATAAGGGGGGGCGGTCGGTGAAGTCGGTCAGTAGTATCGACGGTGACACCGATGGAAGATAAAATGGCTATAGAGGATTTCTGTCCTAGATGTTTTGCTGCGGTTTGGAAAGCCCAAGTGTGCGGTTTTAGCGTGGTTGCAGACTGCACCCCGGTGGACATCAAGACAGAAGTGCTGTGCTTTTACGCAAAGCGCAGAACGTACGGAGTGTCGAGGTGGCGGCCGAGCTTCTACCTCGATCTCCGTTTTGGCAAGAAATACGAACGGCAGTTTGAGCTGGTGTTAGCCACTCACATCTGCTATTCTCCCCAGTCGGTTCAGGAGCACCCTGACTACTGGCCAGTACCACAAACAACACTAACTAGCTTCTAAAGGGGGCAAAAATGGCAGGACGTCTAATTGCAGTTGTCGGCGGCCAATATGGCAGCGAAGGCAAAGGCGCAGTCGCCGGGTATCTATCTTCAACATCTGAGGCACCATTCATGGGCATCAGAGTTGCAGGACCGAACGCCGGACACACAGTCTATGGGAAGGGGCCAAATGGCGAGGAGTCATACGCTTGGCGACTCCGCTCTATCCCCGTAAACGCAGTGACAGCACCGGAGTCAGACCTAGTCATCGCGGCTGGCTCTGAGATCGACCTTGAAGTGTTCAACCGCGAGCTGTCAGACCTTGACAAGGCGGGCTATGAAGCCAGCTCTCGCATCATCGTGGACGACCAAGCCACGATTCTCGAGCCGCACCACCACGACATCGAAGCCGACAACGCCATGCACGAGCGCCTAGGCTCAACCGGCAAAGGCATCGGTGCAAGCCGTGCTGACCGTATCATGCGCAAAGCAAGTCTATTCGGCGGTGGCGTTGACACCAGCAAAGTCATTCGTGACCACCTCAAAATGGGCGGCACCGCGCTCATCGAAGGCACACAGGGCTATGGTCTAGGTCTGCACGCTGGTCAGTATCCATTCTGCACCAGTCAAGACTGCCGTGCCGTTGACTTCTGTGCACAAGCCGGCATCTCACCGTGGGACAGAGCCATTGACGTGTTCGATGTATGGGTTACCGCCCGCACTTACCCAATTCGTGTTGCTGGCAACTCCGGCCCACTCGAGAACGAGACCAGCTGGGCAGCTCTAGGGCTAGAAGCAGAACGCACCACAGTGACTCAGAAGATTCGCCGTGTTGGCCACTTTGACTCGAAACTCGTCCGCGATGCCGTTATTGCAAACGGTGGCGCACCGACAGTGAAAATCGCACTCACCATGTTTGATTACATTTTTCCGGAGCTCAAAGACCAAACACAGATCGACATTTTGTCTGACGAGCAGCTCAAGTACATCAAGGACATCGAAGATGCGACAAACGCACAAGTGTTCTTGGTTGGCACCGGACCTAGCACGATGGCGTGGGTGAAATGAGCGAATTGACAACACAGCAGCTCGCTGCTTGGTGGGAAGCTGAGACCAAAAAGGAAATCGAGTCTGTCATACCGAAGGCAGTCGAGTATGGCAGTGCAGATCTCAAAGTCATTGGCTACGCATTGAGTCAGATGATAGGCGAGCCCAAGGGCGTGACACCAGATGAGCTTGGCATCGCATTTTATGTGCTTGGCAAGGTGGCGCGTCTTGTTGGCGGTTACGCTGACGGGCGCCGCCCAAGCGACGACACGTGGCACGACATCGCCATTTACACCAAAATGGCGCAGTTTGCACGTGAGCACAACGGTTGGGGTGGTTTCAAGCCGTGATAGTCTATCTAGCCGGTCCTATCGATTTCAACACGGGCTCTGTTGTCAACGAGCACCGCAAGCAAATCAAGGACTACTTCAAGCGCACAGGCAAGGTTTGGGTCTATGACCCGTCCAAAGCATGGACTGGCGGGCCGACACCCGACCAGTTTGTACATTGGGGAAATCTGCAGATGCTCAATCAAGCCGATTTGTTGGTGGCCATTCTAGTGCGCAACACACTGACTGTGGGCACAGTGCTCGAGATTCAGCACGCAGTTGAGCGCGATATTCCAGTCATTGTGGTCGGCGATGTCTCAGACACAAGCATTTCACTTGCCGCACTTGATGTGCAAGTCTATGAATCAGTAGCCGAGTTTGACGATTTTTATATCTCTGAAATCGTTGACATGTCAGATTACCTTGAACCGTTTGAAAGGAGAGAATGTGAGTGCCTTGCTTTACACGCTGCTAACGACAACTGCAACTGCACCAAGTAAAGCCTACGCAGATGATGCGGGTTTTGATTTGTATTGCGACGCAGATCTCGTCATTGAGCCGTCGTCTTTTGTAGATGTCCCACTGGGTGTGGCTATCAAAGTGCCTGAGGGAACATGGGGCTTGCTCACAGCTCGCTCTAGTACCTTGCGCAAACACGGTCTAATGGTTGCACAAGGCGTCATTGACTGTGGCTACACAGGGCCGCTTTTTGCTGGCGTTTGGAACATGACCGACCAGCCAGTGCAAATAACACGAGGAATGAGACTCGTCCAGTATATCCTGATGCCCAATGCGTCACTCAATGTGGACGCAGTTGCGGTTGATGAACTCCCCAAAACTGAGCGTGGCGCCTCGGGATTTGGGAGCTCGGGTGTCTGACCTTATAGAAACCTGCCAAGAGCTGCGCGACTTGGCGCAGTGGTTTGACAAGCTAAGCCACGAGCTTAGCCCCGGCCGCACAGGCGAGCGCACGGCTAGGTCCGTGCCCGGTCCGCGCTTGCCTTTGCGTGTCGATGTGCTTGACACGATTATCGCAATTCAGAGTGATACAATAGTGTGGGAAGTTTTCATAAGAGGTTTGACCGACCAACCCGGCATACCGAATGGCGACACCGTTCGGTCGCTTTTTTGGGTGGCAGACGCTCTTGAAAAGTGGCCCGCTGATAATCGGCCCAAATGGCTTGAGTCGCTTATCGACACCGTTAGCGGAAGACACACACAGGTGAAAATCCTGCTGGGACTGGAGCAAAGGCCTTTGACGGCAAGACTAAAGTGTCCATATTGTACTCATTCGTTAGTCATCAAGCTGGACCAAGGGCTTTTGCTCTGCAGGAACCGAGGCTGCCGGTGTGCAGCTGAGGACTGCGCTTGTAGCACAGGGAAAGGACATTCGTGGAAAGAAACAGATTGGCCGCGACTTGGCCTTATGCTCGACACGCCGAGCGAGTTGTGATGCGTGAGCAGTTGCGCTTGTGGTATAATTCTCCTGTTGGGGTCGATTTGTATTTATGAGGCGGCCCAATGCTTAGAATCTCGTTGTCAATAGGCGCACTGCAAACCGAGCTTGAAACTGACGCCCCGCTTTCTTTTGATGCCATTGAGTCTGTAATGACTAGGGCCGTTCAGTCCACACTTCAAGCCTATATGGCGTTACCGCAAGAGGAAAGAATGCGGGTCATATACGACGTGTTTAGTGATGCCGATGACGATGAAGAAGATGACTAAGCCGTGTGTTGTGTGCGGTGTTTTAGTCAAGGATTCAGCACGTTGCGCAAAATGCGCTAAAGAATATAATAGGGGTAGATTATCTGCTGCCCAGCGTGGTTACGACGCCAAATGGCGCAAGCTGTCAAAGTGGCTTAGAGAAGCACAACCGTGGTGTAGTTGGTGCGGCACGACCGCAGATCTCACTGTGGACCACATAGTCCCCCTAGTACTGGGTGGTACTAACGAGTTAGATAACCTAAGAGTGCTTTGCCGCTCTTGCAACTCAGCACGCAAAAAGCTCAGCAGCTAAGCTGCGACCCCCCTACTGGCATTTTTCCACCCCCCCAAAAGCTTCAAAAATATGCGCGGACAGAGACCCCGCTGCCCCGCTGCTCGCTGTACGTACGGGTTCGGGATATTAGTTATTCACAAGTTATTCACAAGGAGCAAGATGTCAGGCAAAGGACCGGCACCAAAGCCGGCTAGCGAGCGTCGTCGCCGCAACGCAGACCCAGTACCGACTGTGGTTGTGCAGGCTGATGGCGTACTTCGGGGGCCGGATTTACCAGCTGGCTACCCATGGCACTCGCAAACTTTCCGCTGGTGGGATACTTGGCGCAAGTCTGCACAGGCTTCTACATTCACAGACACAGACTGGGATTTTCTCATCGACACCGCACTGCTCCACACTTCGTACTGGAACGGTGACAATGTCGGTGCGGAATTGCGACTTCGAGTTGCAAAGTTTGGCGCAACACCTGAGGACAGACTGCGGCTTAGGCTGCAGATCGACGGTGAAGCGGAAGGGGCCAAATCTACTAAGACCCTAACCGACCAGCGCCGTTCGCGCTTGCTAAGAGTGGTGGGGGAAATTGACAAGGAAACAACAGCCTAACAACTTTTTGTCGCTTGGTTGGACTGCAATAGACTGGATAGAAAGCTACCTAGTTCACGGCCCCGGCGATGTTCAAGGGGAGCCGATACAACTTGACGACGAACAAGCTACTTTCGTTCTACGAGCTTACGAGCTCGATAAGCAAGGGCGCCGCAAAACTAGACGCGCTTTCTTCTCTAGACCGAAAGGCCGTGCTAAATCTGAGCTCGCCGGAATGCTTGTCTGCTTTGAGGCTCTTGGCCCTGCTCGGTTCGACGGTTGGGACGCAAACGGAAATCCAGTCGGACGCCCAGTTCAGTACCCATTCATTCGATGCCTAGCAACTGAGGAATCGCAGTCAGGCAACACCTACGACAACGTGCGCTACATGTTGGAGCACTTGCGTTCTAACTTTGGCTCTGATTTTCCCGGCATTGATGTTGGTTTGACTCGCACCTTCATCAAAGGCGGCGGTGAAATCGTGCCGTCAACAGCAGCATCAGCATCAAAAGACGGTGGAAAAGAGTCGTTTGCAGTTGCGGACGAGACTCACCTCTATTCGAGCCCCGAACTTCGACGAATGCACGAAACAGTGCGACGCAACTTGGCAAAACGCAAAGCTGCAGACCCTTGGATGCTCGAGACATCGACAATGTACGCAGTCGGTGAAGAATCAATAGCCGAGCAAACACACAGGCTTTACGTCGCAATTCAAGAAGGCCGCATCAAAAATCCGGGCTTGCTTTTTGACCATAAACAAGGTCTTGAAGTGCCAGATCTGTTGAACACAGAAGATTTGAAGCGAGCGCTTCGTGTCGCTTACGGTCCTGCTTATCAGTGGCTTGACATTGACCGTTTGGTAGCCGAGATTCAAGACCCAATGACACGAGCTTCCGATGCTCGGCGTTACTTTTTGAACCAACCGTCCACTGACACTGACAAGTACATGGACGCAGTCGCTTGGAAAGCAGCAGCAGAACCCGAAGCTCTTGAACCCGGCACAGAAGTTGTGCTTGGTTACGACGGCTCGCGAAAAGACGACGCTACAGTGCTTGTCGCTTCTCGGCTTTCAGACGGCAAGATTTTTCAAATCGCTTGCTGGGAGCGACCACCGGGACCGGCTGGTTACAACTGGGAAGTGCCTCGCGTTGAAGTCGATGAGACGGTGCGAGAGGCTTTTGAGAAATACAAAGT
>Ga0209990_10000253_pt1 | contig 54455 bp, 51 predicted proteins | sample NOAtaG_6_FD_187304 | JGI IMG/M metagenome (GOLD analysis project Ga0209990, IMG submission 187304) | Freshwater lake microbial communities from Lake Erie, under a cyanobacterial bloom - NOAA_Erie_Diel5S_2200h metaG (SPAdes) (version 2) | ecosystem: Environmental > Aquatic > Freshwater > Lake ... | reverse complement strand
AATAAACCTTCAACTAAATATTTACACAAGACTCCAGTACCACTTAAAGAAATTATGATAGGTATAGGAAGAAATATCAAAAGAAAAACAACTCATTATTTGAGTAAATTAGCAGCTATTTATAAAATGATTTGGCTGACATTGGACAATTAAAGAGCGCCAATTTATTGACTTACTATTAAAAAATCTTTTAAATTAATGATTTGATGTTTATCATAAATATGTAATAAGGGAACCATCCCGTAAAAAGAAGCCCACATAGAATAAGTACTAGGTGGACCAATTAAATAATCACACTTAGCCATTGAGTATAGATCTTCTATAATTCCATTTATACCAAATCTTATATTATATTTAGTAAAGTTTTGTGCTTGAATAGGTTCGTTAGAACATATTAAAAATAAAACTCGTTTTTCAATGGAATTAAAATGATTTTCTATTTGTTCCATCTTATCTATATATACATCATCATGAAAGTAATATTTTCCTCCTTCCCATAAGTAAAAATCACCTCTCCTAATGTGAATACCTATTATCACATCAGATTTTTTTTTGCATTCAGAAATCAACTGATTAATTGTATTTATAATTTCCTGATCAGGTGTGAAATATTCTCTAATCAGATCTTTGTGTTTGTTAAAATTAACTTCGTCTCTAAATAGCCAGCCATCTGCCAATAACACCTTATTATTTACTTTGTTTAGAAAATTAGTATCATTAAGATCAAAATTTGTTGATATGGGCGCTTTAATAAATTCATGCCATTTAGATTGTTTTGAAATTCTCAATATTAATCTTACTAAAATCTTAAATAGAAAGAATGGAATATTTATTCTGAATTTTGTATAGATAGGATATTCACCAAAATCGTTGCTTCTAGTTGCATAAAAATATTTGCAATATTCATCAAAAGTTGGATTGAATAGGACATATTTATTCTCAACTGCATTAGCAATAAAATGACTGAATAAAAACAGTCTATTTGCAAACTGCATTCCTAACTTTTCTTGAATAATAATCATGATTAATACTAACGATTTTACAAAAAATTAAAATCAAAGTTATTTGAAATGCTTTGGCACTGTACAGTTACAGTGTGATCGAAGTATTTGGACTTTTTTCATCAATATAAATATGGACGTTTCAGTACCCATCCCCTATTAGCTAATCATTGCCAAGATCTAGGATCGAGCAATATCTATCTCAACTCTGAAATTTTAATAGCTAGTATAACCAATCTTTGAATTTTTGTAAATGCTATACGGTAAGCTTCGAGGAAGAGAAAAGATTGAACCTTAATTTTGTAATTGAAATGGCGTATATTTACCACCTAATCCCTCGACAATTGTTTTGGTATTTGCAATTAGCATTTTAGAATAGGTTTCTGCTTCGCTGCCCTTTGCGCCTAATCCGTCAGCATAAATTTCGCGATCACTAACTTTGACATTGGCTTCCCTAGCGACGGCATTAATCAACTTGGGATTGATTGATACCTCTGCAAAGATCGTGGGAACTTTACTACTTTTAATAACCTCAACAAGTTCTTTAATTCTAGTTGGTGTGGTTTGCTCTTCAGTACTAATCCCATTCAAAGCACCTTCAACGGGAATGCCATAGGCTTTCGCATAATATCCAAGAGCTTCGTGAGTCGTGACTAGTTTGCGTGAACTCTCGGGAATTGTGGCAATTTGCGCTTTGATCCAAGAATCAATCTGTTCAAGTTCACTAACTAGTTTCGTAGTGTTTTGATTGTAGGTATCTGCTTGATCAGGACGGAGCGTGATTAAATTTTTGTTGATTGTTTGAGCAATCTTGATCCCATTTTGAGCATCATTCCACACATGGGGATCAGCCTGATATTTAGGTTTAGTAGATTTTTGATCTTCCTTATGATCATGATGACCATGGTCATGCCCATCAGTGGCAATTAGAGGACTAGGGATCGCCTTCTCATGCACAGCAATCTTTGGAGCAGAATTAGAACTTGATTGAACCAGTTTGATGAGGCTTGACTCAAAGTCATAACCGCCATAAAGAACTAACTTTGCAGAGTCGATCGCTTTGCGGTCTTCTGGTTTCGGTTGATACAGGTGTGGGTCAGTACCAGCTTCAATGAGACATTTGAGATTGATCGTCTCCCCTGCAATTTGCCTAGCGATATCGCAGATCACGGAATTAGTCGCTACAACTAGGGGCAAGCTCTCTTTTTTGGCAGAAGTGGTGGTGGGGCTAGGACTGCTGACAGTTGGACTAGTGGTGATGGTGCAAGCATTGATGCTGGTAGCGATCACTATTAATAAAGGTGCGATCGCCTTCATCCTTGATCCACTTGAACTTGATCTTAAGCATGATACTAGTAAGGGCGCTAGAGTAAACATGGCAAAACTATAAAAACGATAATCATTATCATAATATCTTATTTAAGATAATATTTCTATAGTAATGCGGTGCTTTACGGGATGATTAATCTCATTGTCTTGTTTGTAAACCTTGCAAAACGAGCAATCATAGAGTTTAATTTATAGAAGATAGCCCAATCATTAGATCCGCAAATGAAAATCTTTGTTTATCACACCCCTGAATTAGTGCCTGACACAGAACGTCCTGACTGCGCGATCGCCGTTGATATTTTGCGAGCAACAACTACCATTGCCACTGCTCTGGCGGCAGGAGCCGAGGGAGTACAAGTATTTTCCGATCTTGATGAACTGCTGCGTGTGAGTGAAGCCCATCCTCCCGAGTTACGCATCAGAGTTGGTGAGCGGGGTGGTAAAACGGTGGAAGGCTTTGATTTGGGTAATTCTCCCTTTGATTTTACGCCAGATGTCGTCAAGGGTAAGCGGATTTTTATGAGTACGACCAATGGCACGCGATCGTTGGAAAAAGTCCAAAATGCTAAGAGTGTATTGGCTTGCGCGATGATTAACCTTGGTTCCGTATTGAGCTATCTGCGAGAAACTAAGCCTGAAACTGTATGGATTGTTGGTTCGGGATGGGAAGGTAGCTATTCCCTCGAAGATACGACCTGTGCAGGTGCGATCGTTGCTCATCTTGAGAATGAGGCTGACTGTGGTAATGATGAGGCTGTTGCGGCGGCAACTCTTTACAAGGCATGGAAAAGTGAGGTTGAGGAGCTATTTTATCAAGCAAGTCATGGCAAGAGATTGTTAAATCTCAATGGTGCTGAAGATATTGCCTACTGTGCCAAAATTGATGTGGTGAGGGTATTGCCTAAACAGTCCAGTGCAGGATTACTAGTTGCTGCTTAAAATTTGATGTACATTTGCGCGAATGTAATCGCAGGTTTAAAAGTGTTGAAAAGCATTACTTCATTACATTTAGCAAAAATATTGGTTTTCATTTAATCTCATAGAATAGTAAATAGCGCTAGATTGGATAGGCTTAAAATCTTTTCCTTATTCCCATGTCATCGCTGCGCCGCTCCCCTTTGATCATAAATACCTTGGCAAAACAACCCTTGGCAAAACAAGTGGCAAATATTGCTGAACCTGTGTCCAAGCTAGAACAACTGACTCCACCTCTAAAATGGGCAGGTGGGAAACGCTGGCTAGTGCCGTATTTACAAAAAACTTGGCAAAATTACAGTAGCTATCGTTTAGTTGAACCTTTTTGTGGTGGCTTGGCGATCGCGCTAGGATTGCAACCAAATCAAGCACTCCTCAATGATATCAATCCCCATGTTGTGAACTTCTACAAATGTTTACAACATGGATTGAAGTTAGATATTGAAGTTCAAAATGATCGTGAGTTTTACTATACTCAAAGAGTGGAGTTTAATCGCTTAATTCACTCAGGAAGAGCAAATACTCCTCAAGCCGCCCAAATTTTTTATTATCTTAATCGTACTGGATATAACGGTCTGTGCCGATTTAATCGTAATGGCGGATTTAATGTTCCCTTTGGTAGACATAGGACTATTAATTACACTAGAGACTTTTCTGCTTACAAACTTGTATTTGCTGAATGGAATTTTATTAATGTTGATTTTGCCAAAATCTCTGTTGAATCTGGTGATTTTATTTATGCTGACCCGCCCTACGATGTTGATTTCCGTCAATATACTAAAAATGGCTTTGAATGGACAGAGCAGGAACGTTTGGCACGCTGGCTAGCTCAGCACAATTGTCCTATGATCGCATCAAACCAAGCCACACCTCGAATTCTCGAACTCTATCAAGATTCAGGATTTAAGATTCATATTCTCAATGCTCCACGTCGGATTAGCTGCAATGGCGATCGCATCCCTGCGAAAGAAATGCTTGCTTATAAGGGATTTGCAAAGGAGTTAGAACTATCATGAGTCTTCGGAATACGGAAACTGGTGCAGTTTTAGAACAGATGGTGTTACATTCGCTCATTTATGGTGGTTATCTTTATCAATCTCAGCAATACATTGGCAGTCGTCCAGGGGGAGGCAAACATATCATTGATGTCATTGCTAATCGTGGCGATCGCAATATTTTAATTTCTCTCAAATGGCAACAGGTAGGCGGAACAGCAGAACAGAAAGTTCCTTTTGAAGTAATCTGTTTAATGGATGCAATGGAGCAAAATCCTAATTATCAAAAGGCTTATTTAGTCCTTGGTGGAGAAGGCTGGACTTTAAGGGATTTTTATATTTCAGGTGATTTACAACAATACTTACCCTATGGTGATCAAGTAGAAATCCTCACTCTTGAAAGATTTATTATGAAGACAAATACAGGCAAACTTTAGGGGGTATTGCTGCAAAGTAATTTTTTTAGTAATTGTGTTGCGGGCGCTTTGCGCCCGCAACACAATTACATTGTATGACTACGACTTTAGAAAATAAATCATATTAGTCGTTGATAGCGCATTCCAGGGTAAGGCGCGATCGCACCGACAAGTTCTAAATGGGTCAAAGCACCTAACACCTCACCCGAAGGCGTTTTTACCTGTTCCACAATCCAATCTAAACCAACAGGCTCACCAAAACCGATCGCTTGGAGAATATTCTGTTGTAGAGGGGGCAGATTAGAAATAGCGATCGTAGGTACAGGAGTATCTAAATTGGGCAACATTCCCAAAGCTTCCAACAACTCATCTATACCTAAAATTGCCTGAGCACCTTTACCGAGGAGTTTTAAGCAACCTTTTGCTTCAGTTACTTCAATAGAATTTGGCAATGCATAAACATCGCGTCCATATTCATTAGCTTGATAGGCAGTAATTAAAGCCCCAGAGCGATCGGGCGCTTCAATTACCAAGGTGGCACGGCTCAGCCCTGCAATAATCCGATTACGGGCGGGGAAATGTTTTTTATCGGGTGGAGTACCTTGGGGGTATTCACTTAATACCAGTCCTGAGTCCACGATTTGCTCATACAGAGCCTTATGTTTGTGGGGATAGATTTGATCGACACCTGTACCAACGACAGCAACTGTTTGCCCAGAAACATCCAAACAAGCCTTATGCGCTTCTCCATCAATTCCTTCTGCCATACCAGAAATAATCGTGAAACCACTCTTAGCTAGAGCGGATACTAATTTCTTCGTCCAACGTTTGCCATAGGGAGTTGCTCGGCGTGTACCCACGATCGCCACAGTATTACGTTCATTCCAACTAGTGAGATGACCACGATAATAGAGAATTGCTGGTGGATCGGGAATTTCCCAAAGCAGTTGTGGATATTCGCGATCGCTAGGTGTCCAGAAATTGAGATTATTATGCTCATGGATTGCTAGTAGAGACAATGGTTCCACTTCGCTTTGTGCCTGACGAATAGCTTCAAGGGTTTGACCACCAATTCCTTCAATTTCTTGTAAATCGCTTGGTGAAGCCTGCCATGCCTCAGACATCGAACCAAAAGCTTGATAAATTCGCTTGGTTAAAACAGAACCAATGCCCCGTACTTGCGACCATGCTAACCAGTAGGCTCTTTCCATAGAAGTTTTGCTGAGTCTCAAACCTGTTTTCACAAGTCCGAGACCAAAAATTTAGAAGGATTGTAAATTATTTTGTTAGATCACGCTTTTAAAAAAGGCGATCACTTCTTTGAGAGCAGTTACGAAGGTATCGACTTCAGCCTTGGTGTTATAGAAATAAACACTCGCTCTTGCAGAACCACTAATTCCTAAAAAGCGATGTAATGGCTGGGTGCAGTGATGCCCTGAGCGAATCGCAATTCCCTCTTGATCGAGCATTGCCGATAAGTCGTTAGCGTGAATACCGTGGGCGATCGTAAAAGCTGCTAAACCTGCACGATGATGACGTGGCCCATAAATTTTAATGTCAGGAATCTCTACAAGATAATCCATCAAGTAATTAATTAATTCCTGTTCGTAAGCGTGGATTTTGTCCATTCCGATCGCTGTTAAATAATCTACGGCGGCACCAAGGGCGATCGCTTCGCCAATTGCTGGCGTACCTGCCTCGAACTTGTGAGGTAAATTTGCATAGGTGGAATGATCAAGGAATACCTCTGCAATCATCTCACCACCACCCATAAAGGGCGGCATTGCTAGCAATATGTCCTGCTTGCCATAAAGGAATCCAATACCCGTAGGCGCACACATTTTATGCCCCGAAGCCACTAGCCAATCACAATCTAAAGACTGAACATCAATTGGCATATGGGGCACACTCTGACAAGCATCCAACAACACCTTAGCTCCCTGAGCGTGGGCTAAGGGAATAATCTCTTCGACTGGATTAACACAGCCAAGGGTATTAGACACATGGACAATCGATACAAGCTTAGTTTTGGCATTGAGTAAAGATTTAAACTGCTCTACGCTTAATATTCCCTCATCAGTTGGCGCTAAAAACTTCAACACTGCGCCTGTACGCTGAGCAATTAACTGCCAAGGTACAATATTGCTATGGTGTTCCATAACCGAGAGAATTACTTCATCTCCTGCCTTGAGATTTGCCCAACCCCATGTATAAGCAACTAGATTAATGGCTTCGCTGGCATTACGGGTATAAATAATTTCCTGTGATGACTTAGCATTGACAAACTTAGCAATCTTATCCCTAGCGCCTTCATAGGCATCAGTAGCTCTAGAACTAAGAGTATGCGCGCCCCGATGCACATTGGCGTTGTCATGCTCGTAGTAATATTTCCAAGCATTGATCACAGACTTAGGTTTTTGCGAACTAGCGGCATTATCAAAATAAATGAGTGGCTTGCCGTTAACCTCTTGATTCAAAATATCAAAATCTGCTCTGACTTGATCTGCTAAGGTCTTTTCGTAAGTTAATGTCATGGATTGCTGCTGTCATAACTGCTACTTGCATCTTAACAGTTGTAGGGGGCGTTCATTTTGACTGTAGCAAACCGAACACCCTCAAATGATATATAATCAACGGTATCATCGCGATCTATTAGTAGTTTATTAGGCGTGATACCGTTGATTACTCCCAAATAACTTGAGGCAAGAGCAGCGTGGGCATTGTTGTAGAAAATGTAAATAAAAAATTTGGCGATTATGTAGCTCTCGAGAATATTAATTTTGAGGTCAAAACAGGATCTCTAGTCGCGCTTTTGGGACCTTCTGGCTCTGGGAAATCAACCTTATTACGAGTAATTGCAGGCTTAGAATCTCCCGATAGTGGCAAAATTTTTCTTACAGGTAAAGACGCAACCGATCAAGATGTCCGCGATCGCAATATTGGTTTTGTGTTTCAGCATTATGCACTATTTAAGCACATGACAATTCGCCAAAATATTAGCTTTGGGCTGGAAGTCCGTAAAATATCTAAGGCGAAAATAGCTGATCGCGTAGAGGAGCTACTCGAACTCATTCAACTCAAAGGACTTGGCAACCGCTATCCCTCACAATTATCGGGTGGACAACGCCAAAGAGTCTCCCTTGCTCGTGCCCTCGCTGTCCAGCCGAGCGTATTGCTGCTTGATGAGCCATTTGGAGCACTAGATGCCAAAGTCCGCAAGGAATTGCGAGCATGGCTACGCCGACTCCATGATGAAGTCCATGTTACGAGTGTGTTTGTCACCCACGATCAAGAAGAAGCGATGGAAGTATCCGATCAAATTGTGGTGATGAATCAAGGCAAAATTGAGCAAATTGGCACACCTGCGGAAGTTTATGATAACCCTGCTACACCTTTTGTTATGGGCTTTATTGGACCTGTGAATGTACTGCCAGTTAAAAGCGAGCAAGTTAGCAAATTCCAGCAAACTCAGAAACAGAATAGTGAAGGTGATCTGTATATTCGCCCCCGCGATATTTTGATTGAACTTGAAGCAACGGCTACTTCTGTAGCGGCAAGGATTAATAGAATCATTAACCTTGGTTGGGAAGTACAAGCTGAATTAGTGCTAGATGATGGTCAAGTACTAACTGCCCACCTAACCCGTGATCGGTTTAATGAGTTAAATTTACAGCCACAGCAAAATGTTTATATTGAACCGAAAGGCTCAAAGTCATTCTCGTTAGACTATTCAATCTAATTGGAACTAGAGCTACGGCCTATTGAGGCTTTGAGTAGCTCAGTGTTACTTGCTACGCTACTCAAAAATTTGATATAGACTAGTAAATAGATGTTATCAAGGAGCTAAAACTATGCTTGGCAAGACCATTTCTGTAGTTGCGACTAGTTTAGTCTCGACAACTATATTTACTGTGGCTGGCGCGATCGCTCAAGTCAATACCGCTCCCACATTGTCTGAGCAAACCCTACGCGAAGCACAGCAGCAAGAAAAGGGTTCGATGAATATTGGCGGTAGTAATCTCAACTTATTGCAATTAATGAATAGTATTAATCTTGCTGGCGGTAAATCCCCTGAGCAGTTTCGGGCAAGCCAAGGTGAAGCACTAGATGATGCTGTGTCTAACTTTAAGAATCAACAACGTCGTGAAGTTAAGTTTTCGATTCCCGTAGCCAATCCTGAAACTAATAAATAAAAAAAGCGGCTCCTAGAGCCGCTTTTTTTATTTTAAAGTGAGAAATTTTTCGAGGGCAACAACTAGCGACGGGGGCCAGCGACGAATATTTTTGACCCAATTTATGTCTCGGTAGCGGGGATCAAGATTTTCGACCGATACCCAATTACTTTCTGCTTCACCCTGTTTCTTGTCAGCCCAGAGAGCCGCCGTCAAAGCTGCCCTTACATCGGTGAAGTTAGGATATTTGCGTAAGATATTTTTCATAGCCTTGATTGCCGTATCGGTATCACCAGTTTGAACGCCAACCTCATATAAAGCGATCGCTTGATTGCCAAAGGCAGTGCTAAATCTCGGATTTACTTGCATCGCGGTTTGATAATCAGCGATCGCCTCTTGCCATTTACCTAGCCCAGCCTTAGCGTTACCACGGTTGTTATAGGCAGCCGCGTCTTGGGGGTCGATTTCTAACACACGATCATAATCGGCGATCGCTTCCTCCCATTTGCCCAAACTTTCTAACGCGGCTCCACGATTGAGGTAAGGATCAGGGAAATTTGGTGCAAGCTCTACGGATTTGTTGTAATCTTCGAGAGCTTCCTGAGGGCGATTTTGGCTCATTCTGGCATTACCGCGATTGCTCCAACCTGCGGCATTATTGGGATAGAGCTTAATTAAATCTGTCCAATACCATTCAGCCTTGGGAAATTCACCTGCATCCGTGGCTGCAAAAGCCTTTTTAACGAGTTCATCCAGTTGATGAGATTCTGCTTCGGTAATATTCAGTTGCGCCTGTACTGGTGCGATCGCTGCGGGATGAAAAAATAAAAATAAAGTAAGAAAAATTGCAAATATCGAACGCATGAGTATGTAATCCCTAGACTAGAGCTGAATTAGAAATATATTGGTGTCTAAATATTTTGACAATGATATCAAAAAGTGATATCATAAAGAAGTCCTTTAGAAAAAAGAGGTTCAAACTTTTGAACACTAAAAATAAGAAAATCCTAAAAGCAATTTTTGAAGACCCTATAAGCTCAGATATTAGATTTGATGATGTAAAAAGATTAATAAAAAGTTTAGGTGGAAAAATAAAGGAAGGAAGAGGGTCAAGAGTTATGTTTGAGTTAAATGGTAAAGATGGTCACTTTCATGAGCCCCATCCCACTCCAGAAATAAAGAGATATGTAGTCAAAGATTTGCATGATTTTTTGGAGGCAGCAGGATGTTTACCTGAAGAATAACAACTAATGCAAAATAGATAAATACATGGGGGCGGGATTATAACTGCCCCCGTTAATTCAAAACTCGCAGAGAAAAACAGGAATATATGAGCATTATTACTTATAAAGGATATACGGGAAAAATTGAAGTTGATATTGAGTCGGCTATTTTACATGGTCGAATCTTAGACATCACTGATGTAATTACATTTCGAGGTAAAACTATTGAGGAAGCAACTCAGGACTTTAAAGATGGGGTAGATGATTATTTAGAGTTTTGTGCAGAACGGGGAAAAGAGCCTGATAAACCTTATTCAGGTAAGCTACCTTTTCGGACTACGCCTGATCATCACAAGTTAATCCATCTTGCTGCTACTAAAGTTGGCAAAAGCATAAATGCTTGGATGGATGAAGTACTTACACAGAAAGCTAAGCAAATAATAAATATCAATTAAATGCTTGGTTGAATTGTGATACTGCCACGCATTCCTGCTTCGGTATGACCAGCGATCGCACAATGCAGTTCATAGGTTCCTGATTTAATTGGCACAAAAGTCCATTCCGCAGTGGCATTGGGCTTGAGTTCTAATTCACGGATATTGCCCTTAATTTCCACATTGCCAACCACGACATTTTGCGTCCAGACCGCATCAGCAAAATCTTTACTAGTGAAATAATGTTTCATGCCGCTAGGATTACTCAATATGAGTTTGTAACGCTTACCAGAGGTGAAGGTAAAGCGATCAGGAGTAAATTTTAATTCGTTAGCGGCATTACTGAGACTGACATTAACAGCAATCACCTGTTGCTTCGTAAAATCAACAGAGGTTTGTTGGGCAGTGGTGTTAGTAGGGTCTGCGATCGCCAGATATGGACTAATTACCATACACAACATCCCTAACATGCCAATTAACAAAGCTTTGAAGATACGACGCATAAGATCCCTCTTAAATTCCATAAATTTAGAGAAGGGTGCTTTTGCACCCTTCTCTAATCTAAGCCATGACCATGCCACCATCGACATTAAAAACTTGACCAGTGATGTAAGCTGCCGCAGGATCAGCCGCGAGAAATCTCACCATCCCTGCAATTTCTTCAGGCTGACCATAGCGACCGAGGGGAATAAATTTGAGAATTTCTTCAGTATTCTTTAAATCTGCGGTCATATCCGTCGCAATAAATCCAGGGGCAACTGCATTGACTGTCACACCACGACTTGCCATTTCCTTAGCAACGGTTTTAGTAAAGCCGATTACGCCAGCTTTCGCGGCACTGTAATTACCCTGACCAGGGTTGCCCATTTGTCCTGCAACGGAAGCAATATTGATAATCCGCCCTGACTTTTGCTTGAGCATGATTTTGGAAACAGCTCGGGTCACAAGGAATACGCCTGTTAGGTTGAGGTCAATTACCGACTGCCAATCCTCTAGCTTCATGCGTAGCAGCAGTGTATCGCGGGTAATCCCTGCATTATTGACCAATACATCAACACGTCCCCAAGTATCGATCGCTGATTTGACCAAGCTATCCACCTGCGTTTCGTGGGATACATCTGCATGGATTGCGATCGCCTCACCGCCTTTACTTTTGATTTCGGTAACTACTTCTTCGGCGGCACTGACCGAGCTGGCATAGTTCACAATCACCTTTGCACCTTCACCTGCAAGTGCGACAGCGATCGCCCGTCCAATTCCTCTAGATGCACCTGTGATGATCGCCACCTGACCTTCTAAAAATCCCATGCTTAGATTCACAACTCCATAAACGACATTTAAGTTAGTTTAGCGAGTTAAGTGACACTAAATCTAAAAAGAGACTGTGCAAAGCACAGTCTCTTTTTTATGTAATTCCTTGTAATGCTTGGATTGCTTGTCTTGTGCGTTTAATCCACTCAGCATCACGATTTTCTTCGTAGAGCTTAAGGGCTTCTTGATAAGAGCGAATGGCGTTACTCACCTCACCTTTAAGCGTATATAAGGCTCCTAAGCCAAAATGTGCTTTTGCAAACTTAGGGTTGAGAGATAGCGCTTTGAAATAGGCATTTTGGGCATCGCCAAGTCTACCGCGATCAGCATAGGCAAGCCCTAAACTGGTGTAGTCTACCCAGAGATCCTCTTTGCCAATCTCAATAGTTTTTTGGAAAGCATTGATCGCTTCATCACTATCCCCCTGAGCACGCAAGAGATTCCCCAAATTACTATAGGCAACTGCATTTTTGGGATCTATGGTGATCGCACGACGAAATGCTTTAATTGCATCAGCATTACGATTTTGATCGGAGAGAACACGACCGAGATTATTATACGCTGCCGCATAGCTAGGATTAATGGTGATCGATTTCTCATAGGCTGCGATCGCACCCTCGAAATCTCCTTGGCGACGCAGGGCTAAACCTAAACCATTAAAACTACTGGCTACTTTGGGATTAAGTTCTGTACTGCGTCGAAAGGCTTCGGTAGCCTCGGGAACATTATCCTGACGTAAAAGCGCACTACCTAAAGCAGCATAAATGTCGGCATTACGTGGATCTTGCTCGATCGCTTTGCGAAAAGTCAAGGTTGCATTTTGCTGATCACCTAATTGGTTATATGTTAGTCCAAGATTGTAATGAACATTCGGAAAATTTGGATCGATCACAATTACCCGTTTATAAGACTCAATTGAGCCAATGTAGTCCCTTTCTTCATATAGGGAAATTCCCAGCGCAAAATGAGCAACAGCATATTGGGGAGCAAGCTCGATCGCCCGACGATAGGCTGTGATCGCTTCTTGGCGATTGCCTTGCCGTCGCAGCACCGTACCTAAGCCATTATAGGCAAGGGCATATTTCGGATCAAATTCAATGGCTTTGCGAAAAGCAGCGATCGCCCCCTCGATATTATTGCGTCGCTCATAGGCAAGCCCCAAATTGTAATACACAGGAGCCAGATTAGTACCCACTTTACTGAGTTGAATAAATTGGCTATAGGCTTCGATCGCGCCATTCGCATCCCCTTTCTGATACAGCGCAATACCTAGTCCATAGTAGGCAGGTGTATAGTTTTTATCAATCGTAATTGCTTGGCGATGAGCATCGATCGCGCCTTGAATATCTCCTTTTTGGCGTAAAGTTACCCCTAAGCCATAGTAAGCAGGTACAAATTCGGGACTTGCTGCGATCGCCTGACGATACAAAGCTATGGCCCGATCCAGTTGATTTTGTTCCCTGAAAGAATTAGCCTGTTCTACTAATTTAATCGGTGTATTGGTATCACCCTGAGCCATCAGTGGTGCAACCCGACTCGTTGATTCTGGCAACTTTTGGGCTAAGGCGATCGTGTCAAGAGCAGGAGCGAGGCTACACATTAGCGGGAAAAACCCTACTAGTGTGATCTTCGTAATTGCGGTTTTGATCATAGTTACACAGTGCTTATAGCTTGTTTCTGCCATGAGGAATTGAGTGATTTGGCAAAAGCAGAAATAAAAAAAGTAGTAAGGTTTCCCTTTTAGTTGAACATTAAAATTTGAGCATCAAAAACTCATTTTTTTAGAAGAGTTCGTCCTTAGTCCGTCGCACCACATTTTGTTATTTTGCCCTAATTTGATAGTTATCGCTATAGCCACTTATAGCAATCCTACATCAGTTGTGGAAGCATACCCATTCAGGATGCGCTTCCACAGACCCCAAAATATACAAATGATCTAGGGCTGCAATATAGCGTTTACCAGTCTAGCCTTGTTTCTGCATTGGTTAGTTAAAGCATGATCGACGAGTTTGCGTCATTTTTACCGTCATGAAATGGGCGTTTCAGCACCTATCCCTGATTAACTGACCAATACCGAATGTATCAACTTATGTTTTTGCCCTTAACATCAAAAATTTTTGGATTAATATCCATAAAGTCGTTAATTTTTGAGAATTAGGACAATAAATGATAAAAAAGTACATTAGAGGCAGTATAAACAAATGAGACTTTTTATGAAAAAGTGCATAAAGAAGTCCCTTTGGTTTCTTCAAATTCAATTTCTTTTGATCAGCATGAAAGTCATTCAATAGAATAATTGCTGGACTGACAAATACCTTGATTCCTCGACTATGAGCACGCATCGTCATTTCTGAGTCAGCATGATAATGAGGCAAAAATTTCTCATTGTATAAGCCGATTTGCGTAAATACCTGCCGCGAGATTAAAACACCATTACCTGCCAAAGCATCTACTTGGATGATTTCTGAATTTCTCACATCTCTAGACAACGCTTCGAGATCAGTATCATGATAATTTAAACTCAGAAAATTAGCAGTTCCCCATTGATTAGAAGTACCTAGAGACCAGATCAAATTAGGATTATTAAGATAGTTAATACAGTTGCCTAAAATTAACGCCTGATGCCTTTGAGCAATTTCTAGCATTCTCTCGACATGATTTTGCTCAACTACCGAATCATCATTAATTGTCAGAATATATTCACAGCCATCCCTCAAGGCGGTTTTAACTCCAGCATTTGTCGCACCAGTCCAATATTCGCGATCGCTTACACAGATCAGTGTCACCTTTGGAAAACGTTGAACCAGTTCTTCCCTTGTGCCATCCGTGGAATTCGAGTCCACAATAATCGTCTGAAGATAAGGATAAGTCTGGCATGAGAACTTCTCTAAAAAGCGAAATAACTTATCCTTACGGTTACGAGTCGGAATAACCGCCGCAACTTTAGGAAGCGTAAAAGTTGGAGGAAACATACAAACTTTAGGTGGGTAAACGCAAAATCTGCTGGAATAATTTTTGGTAACGTGATGCTTGAAGTGATTGGTTAAACTCTTGTTCGGCTTTAGCCCTAGCAGCAAGTCGCAAATTTTGATACCGATGAGGATCATTCAAGACCCAATCAATTCCATTTGCCAGATCTTGACAATCAAAAGGATCTCCTAAATATCCCTGCTGTTGATGTTGAATCATCTCAGGAATACCGCCAATCTTAAAAGCCACACAGGGTGTTCCACAACTAATAGATTCCATAACAGTGTTAGGTAAATTATCTTGAGTGGAAGGGACTAATAATAGATCAACTGCGGCATACATCACTGATAGAGATAGCTGATCATGGAGTTGTCCCAAGTAGTGGCAGGGAAATCCAAAATCTACGGCTTGCTCTGGTTGCGAAGCTCCAAATATGACTAATTCTATACGGTCATGCCAATCTGTTTGTTTGAGCAGTTGTAAAGTTGGTTGCAAAAATTGCCATCCCTTACGAGGATCACTAGTCGCACGCATTGCCCCAAAAAGAATCAGATGCTTATCCTGTGGCAGTTTGAATAAGTATCTAGCAAGTTTCGGATCTATCGGTCTATAGATCTCTAGATCTATCCCATTCGGAATTACATGAATAGGGTGATCGCCTACAAGTGAACTTGTCTTTGCCACATTTGCTAACCATTGGCTAGGTGTCACAATTGCGAAATCAAGATCTTTCCAAGCTTTAGCCTTACGGTTCCAGACCCAACGTGAAATATCATCATCGCGATGACTATGTAATTGCGGACAATTACCACAGCTAATGGTGTATCGATCGCAATCTTGGCTGTAGTGACAACCTCCCGTTAAAGCCCACATATCATGCAGTGTGAGTACAATAGGTTCCTTAAATTTTTTGAGGGTTTCTATCTGGACAAAGCCACCTGAAATCCAATGTAGATTGAGAATATCGGGATGAATACTTTGAATTTTATTCGGTAGATTATCAGGTAGCCATTGTGGGAAAAAAGCCCCGTAGTTATCAAACTGACGATAAAAACGTAAAGGCAAAGAATCTATTGTGGCTCTGGTTTTGGCAATTCCCATCTGGATGCGGCTCTGAGGTGCGATCACCGTCCAATCATCGCTAGACTTTTCCTGTACAAACATTCTGGAATCTATAGAAAGCGATCGCAACCCTTGATGCAATCTATAAGCTGCGCGTGCAGCCCCTCCCCGAATATCACAAGTACTAAGCAGTAAAACTTTCAAAAGAATCTATAACGGGAAAATAAATTGTGTATGCCATCATATCTAGAAAATGTTTATTGAGCAAATAGTCGCAGACTCGTAAATTTAGGCGAAGATCAACTTATTATAGGCAATATAAAGATTTTCTAGTGCAGCTTTTGTATGTCTGCTCCGTTACATCATGATGCCAAACCTCGACGCGATCGCCATCAGCTTTCTCTGAAGATATTGCTGATTGTTCCACTTGTGACACAGGTGATCGCGGCGGTGGGGATCACAGGATGGCTATCAGTACAGAGTAGCCGTGAGGCAACACAGGATCTAGCACCTCTAATTGGGCAGGAAGTCAGCAATAACATTGAAACTCATGTACGCGGATATTTTGATACACCTTTAGAAATTCTCCAATCCTATGGTGTAAATGCAAGGAGCGGTAATTTGGCTTTAGAAGACCTAGATAAGTTAGATAACTTATTTTGGCAGCAGATGAGACAATCACGAAATTTACATTTTTTCTATGCTGCTAATCCTCAAGGTCAATTTATTGGGGTTGAACGCAGAGGCGAAAATGATTTAGTCTTACACCGATCACTTTTGTTGACCCCATCTTTAGGGCAAAAAGATGTAGGACAAAAAGTTGTCTATCGTTTAGATGCCAATGGTAAAGTTCTCAATCAAATTCAATCGGATATTTATGATCCTCGCGATCGCCCTTGGTATCAAGGAGCGATTAGAGCAAAGCAAGCAGTTTGGAGTCCTATTTATCTGTTTGTGGCAAGTCCTATTTTAGGGATTACGGCTTCTGTGCCAATCTATGGTGAATCAGGAAACTTACGTGGAGTCTTAGCGATCGACTTAACACTTTCTCAAATTGGCGAATTTCTTCGACAGTTACAGATCTCTAAAACAGGACAGGCTTTTATTCTAGAGCAGTCAGGCGAAATAGTTGCTACTTCAACTTCAGAGAATCCATTTATAAATACATCGCAAGGACAAAAGCGGATTCATGCTCTCCAAAGTCAAAATCCTTTACTACGTTTAGCTTTTCAAAATCTGCAAAAAAGATATACCAATCTAGCTGATATTCCTCATCATCAACAGATTCAAATAGAATGGGAAGGAGCTACACAATATGTGCAGGTTACAAAGTTAAGGAATGCTCAAGGATTAGACTGGTTATTAATCGTAGCTGTATCAGAGCAAGACTTCCGTGATCAAATTAATATCAACACTCGTAACACTATTGTTTTATGTGCCCTAGCGTTAGTTTTTGCTATTCTGACGGGCTTTTACACATCCAAATGGATTGCTAAACCTGTGGAGAGGCTCATCGAAGCATCTCATTTACTTGCTACCCTATCTGCCTCTGCCAACCTTGCAAGTGGACAGCCCTACCATCCCATTGAAACGGCAAATATTCGTGAGTTGTCGGTTTTAGCAGAATCTTTTAATCAGATGGCACAACAGTTGCAAACTTCATTCATGATGCTTGCAAGAAGCAAAGAAGAGCTAGAAGAGAGAGTTGCGGAGCGTACTGCGGATTTAGCAGAATTTGTAAGCTTACAAAGAGCAACCTTTGAATCAGTCGCCGATGGCATTTTGGTTGTAGATCATGTTGGGCGTGTCACTACCTACAATCAACAGTTTGTGGATATGTTTTCTTTATCTCTAGAGATCCTATCCATTACTGATTATTCCCTGCGATTAGAATTTCTTGCTGAACAAATGGTTGATCCTCAGGAATTTATGCAGCGATCGCATAATTTCTACTGTAATTCTGAAATGGAAAGCTATGATTTGCTGGAATTAATAGATGGCAGAATCTTAGAGCGTTATTCGCGCCCACAGAAGCTTGCAGATCAGATAATCGGTCGCGTCTGGAGTTTTCAGGATATTACGGCGCGAATTAAAGCAGAGCATGCACTCAAAGAACAGGAAGCTTATTTACGATTAATTATCGATAGTATTCCTCAACAGATTTTCTGGAAGGATGTCAATTTAGTTTTTCGAGGCTGTAATAAAAACTGGGCGATGTATGCTCAGCTTGATTCACCTGAAAGTGTAATTGGGAAGACTGATTATGATCTGATTAGTAATCCCGAAATAGCCGATAACTTCCGTAAGCATGATCGGCAAATTATGGAATCAAATATGCCTGAAATGCATCTAATTCAGCGCAAAATTAATCCTGATAAGCAAGGGCAATCGATTTGGTTAGATGTTAGTAAATTACCCATTATTGATGCAGATGGTAAGACTATAGGTATTTTGGGGGTACTAGATGACATTACACAGCGTAAACTTGCCGAAGAAGCCCTGTTTGTGGAGCAAGAGAAATCAGAGCGATTGTTACTAAATATCCTACCAAAAGCAATCGCTGATCGTCTAAAACAAGCGCATGGGGTCATCGCTGATAGTTTCGAGTCTGTGACAGTTCTCTTTGCTGATCTGGTCAGTTTTACCAGAATGTCTTCAGAACTCTCTCCTCAGGATTTAGTTGATCTGCTAAATCTAATTTTTTCTAATTTTGATACTCTCTGCGAAATCTATGGCTTAGAGAAAATCAAAACTATTGGTGATGCTTATATGGTAGCTGGGGGTATTCCAATTGCCAGAACAAATCATGCAGAGGCGATCGCGGCGATGGCATTGGATATGGTTGAGAAAGTCAATGAACTCCGTATCTCGACAGGTAGACCACTACAAATCCGCATTGGTATTCATACGGGAGCAGTAATTGCTGGTGTGATTGGAACCCAAAAGTTTATTTATGATCTTTGGGGTGATACGGTAAATGTGGCGAGTCGCATGGAATCCCATAGTGAAGTTGGTAAAATTCAAGTTACAGCGGAAACCTATCAACTTCTCAAACATAATTTTGATTTAGTCGAGCGTGGCACTATTGAAGTTAAGGGGAAAGGTCAAATGCTAACCTATTGGCTCACTGGCAAAAAATTCACTTAGCCACGTGCTCCCTACCTATAGCAGTCCTAAATAACACGTAAGGTAGTGTTAAAGAGGTAAGGACGAGTTGTAATGGCGAGCAAAGAAGAAAATAGCACCGATATGATTTTCTATGTTTTTAGAAAACGAAAGGGTCTTTCTTACTAACCGTCCGACTCTCTGTCTCAGAGTGCAGTTAAGTCTCTCAATGTAGGCAGTATGACCAGTTTCTTTACCCACAGGACGATGGCGATTACCAATGCATAGGCAAGGCAGCCCAGAAATCAGTAAGTAGCTCAACTTAATTAAAACTAAAAACCAGATTTTGTTCCGCCCGCGTAGCGGGCGGAACAAAATTCTCGGTTTTTAGTTTACTTATGTCTAGCTAATTATAAGCTACTGCACATTGCCGATAAATGGCAGGTAAAGAAGCCCATAAACACTTAGCACTATTTTCATGAGAGTGGTAAAGTATTTTGTGTAAAGTCCAGGAAGCACACAGAGAGACAATCAAGCCACCCAATAACTAACAGTAAAAAACGATAAATATCCGCAAAGAATTGCTAGATGAACTGCTGCAAGAATGCAAAACACCACCTGACTTATTCGGAGAAGGAGGAATTCTGAAGCAACTAACGACCGCATTGGTAGAACGAGCCTTAGAAGCAGAACTATCAACGCATCTGGGGTACAAAAAGCATGAATCCAGACCATAAGGACAAACCAACAGTCGCAACGGCTATAGCCAGAAAAAGCTCCAAGGCGACTTTGGCATAGCTGAAATTGCAGTCCACCGAGCTCGTCAAGGCGAGTTTGAACCACAGATGGTAAAGAAAGGACAAAGCCGCTTGTCAGGACTAGACGAAAAGATCATCGCCTTGTATGCTCATTGTATTTCTGGACTGTCTAGTCATCAAAGTCCGAGACAATGGTCGAGTGATTAACAAATCGCTGTACTTTGCATTGGCAGTAAACATGGACGGGTACAAGGAATTGCTGGGTATGTGGATTTCCCCTGATGAGGGTGCAAAACTCTGGTTGTCAGTTCTCACCGAAATTCACAACCGTGGAGTCCATATGGTGCGTAACTCGGTTGCTTTTGTGCCATGGCAACAACGCAAGCAAGTTTGTGCTGATCTCAAGGCAATTTATGCTGCTGCGACCGAATCAGAAGCGGAGTTTAATCTCGAACTCTTTGCTGAAAAATGGGACAAACAATATCCGTCGATCTCTAAGTCTTGGCGCAGTCATTGGGCGCATATTATCCCTTTCTTTGCTTTCCCGTCTGAGATTCGTAGGGCGATTTATACCACTAATGCGATTGAGTCGATGAATAGCAGTTTGCGGAAAGTGATTAAATCTCAACAGATTTTTCCTTCCGATGAGGCTGCTTTCAAATTAGTTTACTTGGCTTTGCGGAATATCTCCATCTGGTTGGTAACAATTTGGTTCGTGGCTGGGCAATCAAGGGCAAACGATAGTAGTAGGTCAACCTCAAACAGATGTAGAAGGAGTCTGGTCTAAAGAACTCCAACAGCCAGACTGTTATAGTCGTGATGGGGGGTGTGACCAAAATTTTATGTATATCGGCTATAACCTTGATACTAAGGGTTTTCGGAATTTCCAAGAACTTTTATCGGAATAATTTCATTAATTGCTGATTTAAATTTTAAACCCTACTATGAGTAGGTAATATACTCATTAAGTTGAACATCAGATTTTGGTCACGCCCCTTCCCTTTTTTAAGAAACACTTTTAATAGCTTCGAGTAAACTGCGAGTACATGCGCCCTTATCACAAAAAGCATCGATATTTGCTCCGTTAGAAATTGCTTGCATTTTGCCACCCTCGGCTGCAGAATAAGCCACAATCTTTATATGTGGATACTGATTTTTAATTTCACTGGAGGCTGCCCAGCCATCCATCACGGGCATATGTAAGTCCATGACCACAACATCAGGCTCAAGCTTTTTGACTTTAGCGATCGCTTCTTTACCATTGATGGCAACCTCAACAGAAGCGATACAGGCTTGTAAAGAAAGTGCTAGTTGTAAAGTACATCGGGTGAGCTCGTGGTCATCCACCACCAAAACGCGCAAAGTTTTTGTAGAAGATGTCATGATTAGGTACGGTAGAAAAAATTTTTACAATGACGCTTTTATGTAACTTAAGATACCTCTTTTTTGTGGTGAAAGCTTCTATCGCAGGGACTAATAAAGAAAGACAAGTCATTCAAAGCATGACTTGTCTTTTCAATTAACTACGCCATTTTACTTTCGGCAAAATTTGCTTTTCATCGATGCGATCGCGATATCTAATCGCAAAATTAAGTAGTGAATCGAGCAAAGCATCTGATAAAAAATGCGGCTGAAGTCCGAGATCGAGCAGATTAGTGTTTTTGGCATTGAAATAATGCTCCTCTAGCTCAACACGTGGATTCTCAATATTTTGAACTTCAACTTTTATACCAAGGGTTTGACCAGCTTTTTGTACCATCAACGCCAGATCAAGGATTGAGAAAAGCTCGGTAAATTGGTTAAATACACGCATTTTGCCAGTTTCCGCAGGATTAGCGATCGCCAGTTCAATACAGCGCACAGTGTCACGAATATCCAGAAAACCTCTGGTCTGTCCACCCTTGCCATAAACCGTCAAAGGATGCCCAATCGCTGCTTGGATACAAAAACGGTTCAGTGCTGTACCAAACACTCCATCATAGTCAAGGCGATTGATCAGTAACTCATCAGTACCCGTCTCCTCAGTCAAGACACCGTAAACTACACCTTGGTTTAGGTCAGTTGCCCGCAAGCCCCAAGCTCGGCAGGCAAAATGAATATTGTGGCTGTCATGTACCTTACTAAGGTGATAAAAGCTACCTGGTTGCTTGGGATAAGGGAGAGTATCTTGGCGACCGTTATGCTCAATGGTGATATAGCCTTCTTCGATATCAATATTAGGCGTGCCATATTCACCCATCGTGCCTAGTTTAACCAAATGACATTCGGGATTATTCTCTTTGATGGCGTATAGCAAATTCAATGTCCCCACCACATTATTCACTTGCGTGAGTACAGCATGTTCACGATCAATCATTGAGAAGGGAGCCGAGCGCTGTTCTCCAAAGTGCACAACTGCATCAGGCTCAAAATCACGAAAGATTTTCTGTAAAAAATCATATTTGGTAATGTCACCGATAAATAGCTGAATATCTTGACCTGAAACAGCTTTCCACTTATGGACACGCTCTTGAATCGATGCGATCGGGGTTAGCGTCGTCACACCTAACTCATTGTCCCAATGTCGGCGAATTAAATTATCTAAAACACCAACTTCATAGCCTTTATTGACAAGATGTAACGCTGTCGCCCATCCGCAATAACCGTCACCACCAATTACCAGTACTTTCATGAATTCTGTGGGTTACAACTATTTTGAGTTACAGTTTCCAAATTAACCCTATCAGGATTTTACCGATTTGTGATGTGCAAGACCGAAATTTATTAACCTCTATGTATGCAGCAACACATATAGCGTTTTTCAAGCTTAATCGTTTCAGTAGATATTCGTAACTAGGTCAATCAGATTTAAAATAAATCACACACTCACGCAATTTAGCGGATCGCAGCCTTTCCTAGGCAGGTGTAATGTATTGAGATATGACAAACAAGATTAGCCAAAAGCTATTCACTAATTAGACTAGGATGATTAGTCAAAAGTATGCTTTCGATTGCCGAACTTGCCCATCAACGAGATCCACAGGCGATCACCGAAATTATCCGTCAGGAATTACAATCCCTTAACTATCAAAATCTTCATATTGAGGTCACTATTGTTGATAGCAATTTAGAACTACAAATAAGGACAGATTCTGCTATTGATAAAGAGAAACTACTGACATTAATCTCTAGCAACCTCCAAAATTTGCATATAGAATCAGTGGCGAAGTTCAAAGTGCAATGTTGGCGTAATGATGGCGAAATGCATGAGCAGCGTCTATTGTGGAAGGAGAAAGTTATGCTAGAGCCACTACAATCAACTTTATCTCAAGCATCAGAGATGGAGTCTGAGCAAGATGTTTCTGAAGGACGCACCCCTGAAACTCAGCTTTCTAAGGATTCCGTATTACAAAAGGCGATTAGTACCCTTTCTAAAAAATATTCAACAGAGGAAAAATCTCTACAGGTAAATGCTCACCTAATTGATCATCAAGAAGCCTCTACATCTGTTAATAGAAATGGTGTATTAGCTAAAATTCAGAAACAAGAAGAGAAAAAGCTCTCATCCTCCAATGATTACTGGCAATTGGTACTTGTAGGTTCATCAATTATGCTCCTAGGGTTAGGTATTGGCGCATTTGCAAGAGCACTGACTACGAAGAGAGTTACTGAACCACTTACCGCAATCTCTTCCACCACTTCATCCGATGACAAGCTATCAAACCCCAAGCCTACTACTTCGCCAAATCTTGCAGGTCAAATTAGTGATCCTATTGCAACATCGACATCTTCCCCCACAACAAGTACAAATTCACCTAATATAGCTGCAACAGAAAACTCTACGGCTTCAGAAACTGTTTCTGTAACACCGAATTCATCAACCAATAGTTCACAGGAAAAGGAGAACCTAATTACCTTAGAGAAATTTAATCGCGTGCAGAAAGGAATGACGGTTGAGCAGGTAGAACAAATCTTTGGTGTATCAGGCAAAGTAATAGCTGAAAATACAGCGAATAATAGCGTGGGCAAGGTTTACTCTTGGAAAAATCCACAGGGTAGTAATGCCATTATCGAATTTAAAGATGGTCAAGTAGTGGCTAAAGCGCAAGCAGGCTTATAACCAGTTTCGATTGTTTCCCGACTTCGGCGGGAAACAATCTTTATAAAGTGATTCGTTTGCTATAAGAGTAACCTACACCTATAGGTTTTAATTATACAGAGATACTTCTTGCTATAAAATTACATCTTGAGTGATCTGCCAAGCTATGGATGATCTGGCTAAGTCAGGCAACTCAATTAACAGCCTAGTGGGAGAACAATTTTTTGGGTATTGATTTACGCAGCTATGTCTACTTGGACAATTTACAGAGACAACATGCTGCTTATTTAGGAACAGTTGCACAAGGCTTTTTACCCTTACCAGGTGACACATCTATTTGGATTGAGATTTCTCCTGGCATTGAAATTAATCGTATTACTGATGTGGCTCTCAAATCTACTTCAGTTAGACCAGGTGTTCAAATTGTTGAGCGTTTGTATGGACTGCTAGAAATCCACTCTGCTAGTCAAGGTGAAGCCCAAGCCGCAGGTAGAGCGATCTTACAAATGCTAGGCGCAACTGAAGAAGACCGAATTAAGCCAAGATTATTATCTAGTCAAATTATCCGTAATGTCGATGCCCATCAAACCCAATTAATCAATCGCTTTCGCCGTGGACAAATGCTTTTGTCGGGACAAACGCTATACATTATGGAGGTTGAACCTGCTGCCTATGCTGCGCTCGCGGCAAATGAAGCTGAAAAAGCTGCTTCAATTAATATTTTAGAAATTGTCGCCGTAGGTAGTTTTGGTCGTTTGTACCTTGGTGGTGAAGAGCGCGATATTATGGCTGCGGCTGCCGCAGTACTCAACACCATTGAAAATATTAAAGGGCGTGATATCTGGAGCGATCGCAAAGAGTAATCATATTTAGCTTGACAAGTTTTGATCACAAATCATCTTCCCATCCACAGCATTTACAACGCCATTGCTCTGGTGGTAGCCGCAGTCGTGAAAATGATGTGCGGCATTCAGGACATTTACCAGTAAAGATTGGATGCCAACCATATTCTGATTCCATAGCAGGATCATAGTTATTGGGATTATCTGGCTCCCATAAATCGGCTGAGACGAAATCTGCACAAACTCCCCATTTGGGACCATAGGGATGTAAAGCACAAACTAAGTAGCTAGTGTGTGAGTAAAAGTCGCAGCGATCACATAGAGATATTTTTGACATAGTCATTTGCCCTAGTTAACTAAAGCGCCCAATTTCAACACCATTTTGACGGATCACTAACTCTAGAGTAAGCGAACTTGCAGGAAAAATTGCTTCTTTAGCCACAGCTCTTATTTCATACGGCGCTTTCAACTCACTGACAGCCTTAAATAGTTCTGTCAAAGCTTCAGGTGGGAAATTGCCAACTTGACCTGTAAGCGGATTGGCTAACACTCCTTCACGTCTTGCCCGAAAGCTCACTAATAGAAATAGCTGTTCGATTCTTGAGGCTAAAGCCTGTGGCGCAAGATTGGGAGTGAATTGTAAAGTTGCAATTTCATCGCCTCGAGCAAATATTTGACGGTTGAGGGTGACATCGGCAGAGATTAAAACTCTAGTTTCGCGTTTTAAAAAATTACCTGCTGAGAGAATCCGAATCACATAGCTCTGTCCATCTTTAATCCGATTTAATAGTCCTTCAATTTGCGCTTCAGTAATTTTGATAACTGGTTCTTTTGGAGCTTGATCAGGAAGGAAATCTAGAAGTTCACGGGCATTGCGTTCCGCTTGTTGCAGAAGTTGAATACTAGCTTGACGTAACTCGGCACTACTAAGGTTTGGACGCACGACTCCAATTGATAAAATCTGATCAGCAAAAATTGCTACGTTACCTTTGCGTAAGGCTTCAAGACTTACAATCAATTGTTCACGGGCGGTTTCTAAGGAGGCGATTTCAGAAGTCAGTTTTGATCTCTGCTTCTCGATTGCAATTAAACGTTGTTCTGATTCATCTACTTTTTGTTTGAGAGTTTCGCGATCGCGGGAAATGCTAGCTAACTCCCCAGAAATCCGTTCTTTCTCCTGTCGTAATTGACTACTCTCATTTTGCAGATTTTCCTGCTCTTTGGTTAAATTTTGAATACGCGAGAGTAAGTCCGCTTCTTGCTGCGAAGCTTTTTTGAGATCTTCATCTGCCTTTTGGTATTTATTTTCGACCGTTTGTAGTAATGCTTGAGTTTCTGCCTGTTTACGCACAGCTTGGGATAAAGACTTATTAATTTGTTCTAAGCGCTGTTGTGCCTTTTCCTGCTCATTCTTGGCAGCACTGAGCTCAGATTCAACTTTTTGTTTTTGATCTTGACTACTTGCTAACTCTGAACGAATACTCTCTAAGCGAAATAAGCCATCCCTTAGCTGTCCACTGAGTAATAATAAAATACCTAGGGTTGAAGCAGAAATCATTCCACCTGTAGCGATCGTGACTAGGGTCGCAGTATCTCGCGGTCTCAGGTTGAACATACTAAGTCGCGCCTTACCGACCTTAGTGCCAATGCGATCACCTAAGGTCGCGATAATTCCACCTAAGATCAAAATCGCTAAAATCAGCGTATATCCAGCCATGTAACTCCTAAGTCCTCACGCTGTAGATTTTAGCAGACAAGTAGTAGGAGTGAATGATCCTATGACCATCATAAAGGGAGATAATCAAATGTGATACGTCCCTTCAAAATTCGATTTGGGGTAAACTTGCAAATTTGAATATTTTCAGAGAGAAAGACCTTGATTAGCAAGGTCTTTCTCTCTGAAAATATGACTTACACAAAAGGAATTGAAAATCTCATTTTATCGCAGGAAAAAATCATGAATTTTTCCTGCGATAAAATAATTTTGCGTAAGTCCAAACTATTTCTATAAGCTAAAAATGTTTAGCCTTAGCACAATTATTTAATTGATCATCTCCTCAATATATTAATCTTGTATTTCCCGTTTAATGAGAAATTAGAACATTTATAGCCCCCTGTTGAAAGTTTTATCCTAAAGGGGCAAGCTATGAAAAGGCATGATAGTGTTACGCTAAAGCAAGCCATCATCAGTACATTTAGTCCAGCTTGCGCTATTTATTGATCGACAGAGGTTTTTAAGAGCAAAATATGGAAAAGCATCTCAAAATACAACAGTTAGTTGACAATCTAGCCAAAGCGATCGTCGGTAAAGATGAAGCGATTCAACTAGTTTTAGTGGCACTATTTTCGGGGGGACACGCCTTACTCGAAGATGTCCCAGGGGTAGGTAAAACTTTACTAGCAAAATCTCTCGCTGCTTCTATTTCTGGCAAATTCCAACGGGTGCAATGCACACCTGATCTATTACCCACAGACATTACAGGTACAAATATTTGGAATCCTCAAAAGGGGGAGTTTCAGTTTTTGCCAGGACCGATCTTCGCGAATGTCCTATTAGCAGATGAGATTAATCGGGCTACTCCACGTACTCAATCGGCATTGCTGGAGGTCATGGAAGAAACGCAAGTAACGGTTGATGGCATCTCGCGGAAGGTTCCTTCACCATTTTTTACGATCGCTACCCAAAACCCAATTGAATATCAAGGTACTTTTCCTCTGCCAGAAGCACAACTTGATCGTTTTGCCTTATCTTTTAGCATAGGCTATCCAAGTGAAGTTGAAGAATTAGAAATGCTCAAAAGATTACAATTGGGGGAAATTGGCTCAGCAAACCTAGAACCATGTATTACTCCTGAAGAAGTTCTAGAGATTCGGAATCTTGCCACCCAATTACCTGTAAGTGATGCAACTAGCGAATATATAGTCAATGTGGTACGGGCAACACGCAATGATGAAGAGATTACCCTAGGTGTTAGTCCTAGAGGTACTTCGGCACTATTGCGGGCTGCTCAAAGCTATGCCTTAATCCAGCAAGCACTCGATCCTAATCGACAATCTAACTACGTACTACCCGATGATGTCAAGTTTCTCGCACCCTACGTGTTAGGACATCGCATTATTGCTGCAGGTAGGCGATCGCCAAAGAATATTATTCAGCGCTTACTGGATGCTGTTACTGTTCCTTAAACATTCAAATAAAAACCAAAAAGAGAGTTGCGGTGCTTCGCACCACAACTCTCTTTTTGGTTTTGTTGGTTATAGCGTCATAGTAATGCTCCACCGCAGCTAGAGCCACTACCTGCGGTACAGCCATAACAGTAGTCAGCCGTTTGAATTTCTTGGATAACATCTAACGTTCCATGTTCTAGAATTTTGGCGATAGTCAGAATTTCACCATTAGGCGATTGCGCTGGTAGATTTTCCATCTGATTAAAATCGCAATCATAGATATTCCCTTGATAATCTACTGAAATCTGATTGCGACACATGACATGACCGAGTGTAGTCGGATTAAAGTTGGTTTCTAAGAACGATGTGTATTCTTCTTCTAATTTACGATGCTGCAAATGGAACTTACTTCTACCAATAGGAAGATTGGTAATTGTAAACAGGTTATTAAAAATAATGCCGAAATGCTCTTGAAGATGGGATTTGTAATCGGCTTGTAAATTCTGTTGATTGGGTGCAAGGGAAAATTTATTAGCAGTAGGAAGTTGGGGATTGTATACCAAGTCTAGATTTAACTGAGAGTCACTTCCATAGCCTAAGCGATTAAGCCATTGTAAAGCCTGAATTGATTTGTCAAAAACACCTTTGCCACGCATTTTGTCCACATTATCCTCAAGATAACAGGGCAATGAAGCCACCACGCGCACCTGATGCTGAGCAAAGAATTCAGGAATATCCTCGTAGCCCTTCTCAAAATAAATCGTCAAATTAGAACGGGCGATCGCTTCTTTCCCAGATGCTCTTGCCGCTTTTACTAGTTCGCGGAATCCATACAGCATCTCTGGAGCCCCCCCTGTGAGATCTACTGTCTGAATTTGGGGAAAGCGTTGAATTATTTCAATAAGTTGTTGGCAAATTTCTGGAGATAATTCCTCGGTGCGATGGGGGCTTGCCTCTACGTGACAATGGCTACAAGCGAGGTTGCAAATCTTGCCCAAATTGATCTGTAACACCGAAATATCATATTTTAAAAGTGGGGCTGTGAGCTTCTGGGAAAAAGGTGTAATCGCGATCTCAGGAACTTGCATATAGAGATAATCCAAGTCAACTTCTCAATCATTCTGCCATAAACTTAATAGCCAGCGATTTGGAGAGTCTGAAACACTTGTTCATATTCATTAGTTAGTAAATGCAAAATATCATGGGAGACACTGATCTTTCCAGTTTTACCAATCTGTTCCAAGTACTTACATATTTGTGACAGCCTAACAGCACCAATACTGGCACTAGTTGATTTGAGAGAATGTGCTGATAAGCTAAACTGACTGGAATCTTGATTAGCAAAGCCTATTTGAATTTCCTCTATCAAGTTTTTTGCAGAATTTAGATAACTCGTAACTAGGTCAGAGAATGCCATATCATCATCAATTAATTGGCGTAAACCCTGAAATGTATCAATATTGAGAGTAGGCAAATCGGCAAATTCTGGATAGTTTTGCAATATATTTGATATATCTGTAATCGCCCTAGTCTCTATATTTTCAAACATAGTATTGATCCATAGCGGTTAACGTGCAAAGAGGATCAAGTCTAATAGGCTTTTCTTATGCAGCCTATTGAGACTTTGAGTAGTAAAGAAATATTGTTGAAAGTGTCGCTTAGCGATACTTTCAACAATATTTCTGGGTTTTAAGTAAATGCAAAGGGCTGTAAAATTTTTAGATTTCGCTCAAAACAAACCAAAATCTGAAAGTTTTAACTGGAACTGACTGCCTATTTGCAAATGAATCTACACTAATTTGGAAACCTTCATAGTTGTCTATAATTTTAGTCTTCGCAAATTATCAACTGCTAATGCAATCGTACTATCTTTCTTAGCAAAACAGAACCTTAATCCATTTACTTGGTTACGTTCAGGATGACTAAAGCAAGTTCCAGGGACAGCCGCTACTAAGGCTTCCTTGGCAAGACGAAAGGCTGCGCTTTCAGCATCCTTAGCGATCGCTGAGCTATCAGTCCAGATATAGTATGCACCTTTGGGAAGTACTGGCGATAAACCAAGTTCAACTAAAGCTGGATAAAGCAGATCTCGCTTGCGTTGGTAATCTAGTGCCATATTGGTAAAGTACTCGTGTCCAAACTGCATTGCTGTAAGAGCCGCATGTTGCAGAGGAGCAGGCGCACAAATCGTAATGAAGTCATGGATGCGACGCATGGCAGCAGTGAGGACAGGATTAGCGACCGTATAGCCCAAACGCCAACCAGTTATACAAAAGGTTTTTGAGAAGCCATTCACCACAATTGTGCGATCGCGCATTCCTTCAATGCTCATCAGGCTAATATGCTCTTGTTCATAAATGATATATTCGTAAATCTCATCGGTAATGGCGTAGACATCGTATTGCTGGCAAAGCTTTGCAATTAGTTCCAATTCTGTCCTTGTCCAGACCTTCCCTGTTGGATTGGCAGGGCTGTTGATGATTACAGCCTTAATACCTATTTTAAAAGCAGGTTCAAGGATTTCTTGGGTAATTTCCCATTGTGGTGGTTGCAAGGTAACAAATTCAGGGATGCCGCCCACCGTTGCTAAATTGGGAATATAGTTTTCGTAGAATGGCTCAAAAATTAAAACGCGATCGCCTTGATCGATTAGTGACATCAGCGCAATATTTAAGCCTTCGGTTGCCCCACAGCATACAGTAACTTCAGTTTCAGGATCAACGCTAATCTGATTATCTCGCTGCATTTTTTCGGCGATCGCCTCGCGCAATTTGTCCCAGCCCCAGCTATCAGCATATTGATTAAAATTTAAGGTGATCGCTGCTCTGGCTGATTCCTTCAGAGCTTCTGGTGCAGGGAAGTCAGGCAAACCTTGGGCTAGATTAATCGCACCAAATTTTTCGCAGTAACGAGAGGCTTCACGAATTTGGGATTCTTTGGTTTGCAGGGCGCGTTGTGATAGCGGAACGATAGTCAAGGTAATATCTCTAAATTAATGTTTAAGTTGATTTATCGGTTACTGGAGGCTATTTTACCAATATATCAATTAGCATGACTAGAAATTATGAATTGACCAAGATAGCTTAGGTTCATTAAAATAACATTAATTTCAAGTTAATTAACAAGTCTAAAAAAGCACTAATCTCTACATCGCGCAAAATTACCAGACTCTTGGTTGCAAATTCTGACTATTGGAAATAATTACAGAATCTCCTACGAGTTCAATATTTTCTACCAAAATGTCAATTTCCATCGATCCGTGATCGTCATACCTTTTATTTGTATTGCGGTGTAATGCAAATCTATTCCCTGTTCTCTAAAAATTCTCACGGCGGCAGGCTTGATCATGTTTTCCAGAAATTCCCTCCATCGGCTAGTTAAATATCCTGCTTATTGATTTGCACAACTAACTTTTCAGTTTTGGCAAAAGATGCTCGTAATTCTGCTGTTTCTTGTTCAGAATCAATAGGCGATCACGATATTACGAATCCCATAAATAAGTCGCCTTGGAATAATTATTGGTAGTTTAGGAAGTGGAATTGAACTGGGGATAATTTGGTTAATTGTGTTTACAGTCTCAATATCTTGGAATGCAGATTCAGCAAAACCTGAGTCCCTAACTTGATGAGAACCGCGATCAGTGAAGATATCATTACTATCTCATACTTTGCAGACAAACAAAGTAGAGGATGTATTTTGTTAAGGAAGGGCGGTGCAAAGCACTGCCCTTCCTTAACTATGCTGATCAAAGACAATGATTTCGGCAACAGAATGATGTTGAATCGATCACTTTCCTCCATATGTTAAGCATCATAAAATTAACCACTTGTCATATCACAAGCCTAAAAAGGGAACCCAGGAATAAACGATGGCACAGGGATAAATTGTCTTAGGACTCCTACGCCCACAGCCAGCGCAAAATCCTGTTCCCAACTCTTCACCTCTTGACGAGTCACCGCAACTGCGGGTTTATCATCAGGCTTAGAATTATCAAAAGCTAGATCGGATTTATTCATATTGAGTGAAGACATAACTGCTGTAAAACTATTAATAGGAATAGCCGCATTTAAACCCGTTTTGATTTCCACCCCTGCTGATGATGACTCCTTTTCACGATCGCCCTGACCATGAATTCCAACCACGCGACCACTCACATCAAACACAGGTCCACCACTCATACCCCGTCTAGTAACAGCAGTGTAACGCATCGTGTAACCACCAGCCCGTTTATCTGGACGACTGGAAACCTGACCATTGGTAAACTCATATTCTCTCTCTCCCTCTGTCTCAATCGACATAGGATAACCTGAGATATAAACACCAGAACCAATACCTGCCTCATCAGAATCAGAAATTGGTGCAACTGCCTGCTCCTCAGGGCTATCAAACTTAACGATCGCTAAGTCCAGATCACCCGCAGTACTAGATAAATAGGTAACTTGAGTCACCTTATAGGTTTTCTTTTTACTAGTATAGATTTTATATTCGAGATTAGGATTCTTAACGACATGGTTACAGGTCAATACTGTATATGTATTACCATTCTTAGCAATAATCACCCCCGAACCACCGAGATTAGAACCAAGAGGATTGTCAATACGAACTGTAGTGGGAACAGCAACCTGAGCAACTTCTTTAGCTGTTTTAGCTGATACATGCATAGGCTGAGCAATCGCGATTGACGCCATAATTGCTGTACTAGTAACTGAACCCTTTAAAAAACTTGGTAAATCGAAACGCATTTTTAGCTCCTGAAACTATTGTTTAAACGGATAGAAGTAAAGTGCAAGTAGGTACTAATAGGCACACCCCAACTTGCATTTAGCATTTGCTGCAAAAGCATTGATGAAGGTTCAGTACCATCAGAGAAGGTATAACCACCAAAATCAGGATCGCGATTTTTGGTACGCCCATTGATTCCAATTAAAAAGCCTGAGACATCAAAGATTGGACCACCACTCATGCCAACAACAACATCGTTGCTGTAGCCAATTTGATAGCCTTGCACCAAAGATTTAGCTGGTAGCATTGATATGCGTCCTTCGGTAAAATGGAAGGCTTGCATACCCAAATTGAGTGTCGAGATTAAACTATGGGCTTGATAAATGGGAAATCCAGCCGCAAAAACGCGATCGCCAATTTGCAAAGGTTCTGTCTTAATTTGAGCGATCTCATATTGTTGAGAGCTTTGAAATTGGGCGATCGCCATATCATTACTACCAAACCCAAACTGCACAGAGCGTGAGAGTAACAGTGGCTTATATTGCAAACCGTCATGGGTCACGATCATGTAGCGATCAGCAAATTGCAAAACATGCAAATTTGTAAGCAGTGTGTAAACATTTCCTTGTTTCTGGATAATCACCCCAGAGCCAGAAGTAATTGCATTTCCAGAACTATTCAAATTTAGAATTCTGACAGTAACCGCAGTTGCTAATTTCTGTACACTTTGTTTTTGCAGTTCAGCTTGACCATCAATAGATATACTTTTGCTATTTTGATCTAACTGAATCTGCTTAGGGAAAGCTTCAACATTAGCATTAAAAGAAACATTTATAAATGCATCTGCACACAAAAACATAGAGATACTGACAAACAGTAACTCAGTAGATGTACAGACTATCTGTTGAAGCGATCGACCTTGCATTTATCAAAGAACTAAATGAAGTTAGTTCTATTCAAAATCACCTTTACGGACTCCTGGAGAAGTTTTGGGATTAACGGAAGGAGTTTTAACAGCAGGTGTTTGTACTTTAGGAGTATTAGCTGAAGCATCATCACCTAAGCGCTTGCTGACATCAATATAGGGAATTTCGCCGCTTTCACTAAGAACAGGTACACCTGCTTGACCTTCACGCAATCCGAAGAAGTTGTAAAGTGTTATAACCGCATCCTGACTCGGTTTGAGAGTATAAATCAGTCCACTACAGCGACCATTCTTTTCACTTGCAGTGCAGATGACCCGTTCACCGTTCATAATTCCCACAGTGACATATTTCAAGAGTTTCGACTTCCGAAAAGACTCTAAACGTTTGCTAACTTCATTGCAACGCACCGCTGGAGTCCAACCTGCATCCGAAAAAAAATCGGAATCCCAAGAAATCCATTTTTCAATCCCCCCCTGTGAATTTTGATACATCGTGGCAGGACTGACACCAGAAAAATCACAATAAAAGCCTTGACCTCTTTGCGCTTCACTAGGGCTTGGCAAGAGAGATACACTGGTAATTGCGATTGCAGCCAAAGTTAAAACATTAGTGAAATTAGTTTTCATAGTTATAGCCATAGCATGTTCGTAATATCAACATCATAGCAAGATTTGCAGATACCAGTAGATACTACATGTACCTAAAATCATCTCCATTATATTCATTCTCAAAAAAAATCTAAGACTTTATTACAGAGCTTTGAGCTTACTTAAAACCCAAAAATATTTCTCTACTACTTTGGAGAAGTACAGGTTTGTTTCACCGCCTTTGGCGGTGAAACAAACCTGTACTTCTCGCTTGCTTGAAAAACGCTAAATATTTATATTTTGTTTGGCATTTGCTGTAAATAATGTCATCTGTGAGTCTAAAAGTCTAATACAGTTCAATATTAACTTTTTCTAAAATTTTAGCTTCATAAGTAACAATGCTCATAGTTAACACATCGCGCCTGATCGCACTGTAGTAAACTAATCATTTAAAAGCGTCTCTACAGTAAACTTTTGCGTTTCAACGCGACCTATGGACTTTGCATATCAATACGCATGGCTGATTCCCTTGCTGCCACTCGCCGCAGCATTGATTATCGGCACAGGACTGATCACCTTTAACGAATCAACCAACAAACTGCGATCGCTCTGGTCTGTCCTCAGCGTATCCGCCACAGGCGGCGCAGCCGTCATTGCCTTTAACTTACTCTGGAGTCAGATTCAAGGACATACTCCTTATACATACACCTTTGAGTGGGCTCAAGCAGGCTTATTTCATTTGAACATGGGATTTGTGATCGATCACCTCACTTCACTCATGCTTGTCATAGTCACCACTGTTGCCTTCTTAGTCCAAATTTACACCGATGGATACATGGCACATGATCCCAGCTATGTCAGATTCTATGCTTACCTGAGCTTATTCACCTCATCCATGTTGGGATTAGTGGTTAGTCCCAACTTGGTACAGATTTATATTTTCTGGGAACTAGTGGGGATGTGTTCCTACTTGCTGATTGGCTTTTGGTTCGATCGCAAAGGAGCAGCCGATGCTTGCCAGAAAGCTTTTGTTACTAACCGTGTTGGTGACTTTGGGCTATTACTAGGCTTACTTGGTTTGTATTGGGCAACAGGTACGTTTGAATTCACAGAAATGGGAGAAAAGCTGACTCAACTAGTTGAGTCAGGTGGGTTGAGTGTGGGACTAGCAATCCTATTTGCGATCCTCGTATTTATGGGTCCTGCTGCGAAGTCTGCCCAATTTCCCCTCCATGTATGGCTGCCAGATGCTATGGAAGGTCCTACACCAATTTCCGCCTTAATCCATGCAGCAACGATGGTGGCGGCTGGTGTATTTTTAATTGCTCGGATGTTCCCTGTATTTGAGGAAATTCCTGAGGTAATGAACACGATCGCTTGGACGGGAGCCTTTACTGCGTTCCTTGGTGCAAGTATCGCGATTACCCAAAATGACATTAAAAAAGGCTTAGCCTATTCCACTGTTTCTCAGTTGGGTTACATGGTTATGGGTATGGGTGTGGGTGCTTACGGTGCAGGGCTATTTCACCTAATGACCCATGCTTACTTCAAAGCGATGATGTTCCTTGGTTCAGGTTCCGTGATTCATGGTATGGAAGAAGTCGTCGGACATGATCCCGATGTCGCTCAAGATATGCGAGTGATGGGGGGGCTACGCAAGTATATGCCCATCACAGCGATCACCTTCTTCATTGGTACTCTTGCCATTAGCGGCATTCCCCCCTTTGCTGGTTTCTGGTCAAAGGATGAGATTCTCGCTTCTACCTTCAAAGCAAATCCTATTCTCTGGGGAATTGGTTTTCTGACCGCAGGGATTACTGCATTCTATATGTTCCGTATGTATTTCACTACCTTTGAAGGTGATTTTCGCGGTACTGATAAGAAGCTGGTTTCTAACGTCAAAGCAGAAAACTCCGTAGGCAAAGAAGCTCAGGTTGATGACGGTCACGGACATCATCATGCTAGTAAGCCCCACGAGTCTCCAATTACAATGACCTTTCCTCTAATAGTCTTGGCAATCCCTTCCATTCTGATTGGTTTAGTTGGTACGCCCTTGGGGAACTACTTCGAGTACTTTATCCATGCTCCCTCTGAAAAACTTACAGAAGTACCCGTTGAAGGTTTTACTCCTGAATTTTTCTTAATGGGTGGAAGTTCAGTTGGGATTGGCTTGATTGGCATTTCCTTTGCGATCTTGATGTATTTACAGAAGAAAATCGATCCCAGTGCGATCGCCAAATCTATCGAACCTCTATACAAGCTCTCCAAGAACAAGTGGTACATAGACGAAATTTACGAAGCGATATTTGTCATTGGTTCCCGCCGCTTAGCGCGTCAAGTGCTAGAAGTCGATGCCAAAATCGTTGATGGCTTAGTTAACCTCGCAGGTTTCGTCACAGTCGTTACAGGTGAAGGCTTGAAGTACTTTGAAAATGGCAAGGCGCAGTTCTATGCACTCGTTATTTTTATCGGTGTTCTTGGTTTCGTCATCGTTACTTCGATTTAATTGCTAACTTATTCTGAATAGAAAAAGCGATCGCCTATTAATAAAAATTAATAGGCGATCGCTTTTTTCATTATTGAGTTATTTGGTCTCTACTTCAGACTTCATGACAGTAGGTAACGCGAGTTCAGGATAAGTTGAAACAGGCTTTTAAGATTTGCTAGCTTAACCCGAACTGACGTTAAGTATGAATTCCTTTCTATTGATTTCTATTGATAAGGATGGGCAATGTGAAACATCACCTATCCTTGACATAAAGAAGGTTCACTGAGCGAACATTCTTTATGTTATTTAGTCAGGCTTGGTGCAGGTTGTGCTTGGATTGCGGCTAAACGCTTGTTATCACGTTTATTGGCTAACACAGGAACAGCATTACGGAGAACACTAGCTAACTGAGTTGTGGTCGCATCATACATTTGGGTAACGATTTTGGGATAGAAACCAATGCCGATGATGGGAACTAACAAACATGCGATTATAAATACTTCGCGAGGTTCTGCATCGATTAATTCTTGGTTAGAGACAAGCTCAGCATTTTCCTTCCCATAGAAAATTTCACGTAACATCGACAGTAGATAGACAGGCGTTAAAATCACACCCACTGCCATGAGTAATAGGGCAATGACTTTAAAAGTACCGCTATAGGCATCGCTAGTCGCAAATCCGACAAAGACCATCACCTCGGCAACAAATCCACTCATCCCAGGAAGGGCAAGAGATGCAAGGGAGCAAGCTGTAAACATTGCAAAAATTTTCGGCATCTTTTTACCGACCCCCCCCATCTCATCAAGAATGAGGGTATGGGTGCGATCATAGGTTGCGCCTACAAGGAAGAATAAACTTGCGCCAATGAGTCCGTGGGAAATCATTTGCAACATTGCCCCACTTGTACCTAGATCGGTAAAGGAAGCGATCCCAATAAGCACAAAGCCCATGTGTGAAATTGACGAATAGGCAATTTTGCGTTTGAGACTGCGCTGGGCAAAGGAGGTGAGAGCCGCATAAATAATATTGACGATCCCCAAAACTACCAAGATTGGCGCAAAGTAAGCATGGGCTTCAGGTAACATCCCCGCATTCATCCGCATCAGGGCATAACCACCCATTTTCAAGAGAATTCCAGCAAGGAGCATGTGGACTGGTGCAGTTGCCTCACCATGTGCGTCAGGTAGCCATGTATGCAGAGGAAAAATCGGTAACTTGACCCCATAGGAAATCAAGAATGCTCCATAGGCTAGTAGCTGGAATGTGAGAGGGTAGTTTTTGCTGGCGAGGGTTTGCATATCAAAGGAAACCGTATCGCCATAGAATGCCATCGCTAAACCTGCCACAAGGATAAACAGGGAACCGATCGCTGTGTAGAGAATAAACTTAGTCGCAGCGTAGAGACGCTTGTAGCCACCCCAGATCGATAGCAAGAGGTAAACGGGGATTAGTTCTAATTCCCATGTCAGGAAAAACAGCAGCATATCCTGTACAGCAAAGACGGCAATCTGTGCGCCATACATGGATAACAGCAAGAAATAAAATAAACGTGGCTTCAGTGTGACGGGCCAGGATGCCAAGATTGCTAATGTGGTGATAAATCCAGTCAGCATGACCAAGGGCATCGAGAGTCCATCAACCCCCACAGACCAATTTAAACCCAAGTCGGGAACCCATGCGTATTTCTCAACGAGTTGGAGGTTGGGGTTGCTGTAGTCATACTTCGTGCAGAAGGCATAGGCGATCGCTGCGAAGTCAATCAGTCCCACAACTAGCGAAAACCAACGGATGGTTTTACCGTCTCCTTTGTCTGGCACAAAGGCAACTAAGAGTGACATCAGTATGGGAAAGGCGATGATAAACGTGAGCCAAGGGAAGTTTTCGAGACTTAACATAATCAAAAGTAACCGTTGTAATTACCCACCCATTTTCTAGACAGTCATTGTACCTACGGTCACTTATAGAGTTTGCAGTTATTTATAGTTACTTAAACCTAGGCGATCACTATAAATTTAAACTTTAAGACTGGGATCATTATAGAATCAGATATTTGGCTACCTTGAGTAGCTTTGGGTCTATTTGAAGATTTGTAAAGAGAAATTAACAAATAGAGATAATTGTTTACATATTATCGATTTGGATAACCTGTGGCTAGGGGTTTGCAATTTTCTGCTAATCTCGAAAGTGAATAAATTATTTTTTTAATAGAGAGATTTTAGGCATGAAAGCTCTGATACGCTTTTCTGTTTTATTAGTGGCGATCGCGTCAATTTGGACAACTGGCTTTTTAGGTTCTTTGGGTAGTAACGCTGCGTTTGCCGATGAATTACCTCCAACTAATTTTTATACGCAAGACCTTAGCAAAATTGACTTAAATAATGCAAATATCAACACTTTTCGCCAAGTGCGTGGTATGTATCCCACTTTGGGGCGCATCATCATTGATAATGCTCCTTACCAATCCTTTGACGAGGTTTTAAACATTGCAGGATTGACTGATACCCAAAAAGAAATTCTCAAGTCTAATGCTGACAAATTCACTCTCAAGAAACCTGATGAGTCGATGGTTCGTGAACGGATTAATAATGCCAACTACAGACTGTAAGTAAAACTAAATGGATAAAAGCCTTGCTAAACAAAGCTTTTATTCTTATTCAGAGCATTGCGAAGTCTTAGTTTGCTCAGAAAAAAGGTTTGAAAGCTTTGCTTTGCAAAGCTTTCAAACCTTTTTTCTTGTTTTCAATTCAGCGCAAAGCGCTGTATAGTAGCGATCGCAATTAAGAGCAATCGAGTGTGGAATTTAGAAAATTTGATGCAATTGTAATTGGTGGTGGCGCAGCAGGTTTGTATACTGCTCTGTCTCTGTCTGACTCGCTTGCCGAGCACTCCGCATCTCAAAAACAGGACTGGAAAATTGCACTAATTACCAAGGACAACTTGACCATTTCTGCGAGTGACTGGGCACAGGGAGGAATTGCCGCCGTAATTGATCGCAATGACTCAATTCAACTGCATATCGAGGACACTTTACGCGCGGGTGCTGGACTATGTGAGCGTGAAGCAGTCGAAGTCTTAGTGAGCAAAGCCAAGCCCCAAATCCATAAACTTTTAGAATTTGGCGTTGATTTTGATCGCCTACAGGATAAATCTCTTGCCCTCACCCTAGAGGCAGCGCATTCACGGCGACGGGTACTCCATGCTGCCGATGCCACAGGACGGGAATTAGTAAGCACCTTGGCAAGAAGAGTAATTGATCGCCCGAATATTCAGGTTTTAGAAGGAGTTTTGGTTCTAGATGTATTGCTCGAAAAGTCTTCAGCAGGTGATCGCTGTGGGGGTGTTACCTGCATTGAGTTAAAGCAAGATCCTGACAAATTAATCAGTTTATTAGCACCTGTAACCGTCTTGGCAACTGGGGGCGGCGCTCAGGTGTTTTCCCAAAATACCAATCCTCCTGCGAGCACTGGTGATGGGGTAGCGATCGCATGGCGGGCTGGTGCAAAGGTGCGCGATCTCGAATTTGTCCAGTTTCATCCAACTGCTCTAGCCATTGAAGGAGCACCAAGATTTTTAATTAGCGAGGCAGTGCGTGGTGAAGGAGCACACTTAATTGACCATAGAGGCGATCAGTTTGCCTTTGCCTATCACCCAAAGGGCGAACTCGCCCCTCGGGATGTAGTCAGTCGAGCCATCTTTCAACATTTACAAAAAACGGGCGAGCCAACCGTATTTTTAGACTTATCACCTATAGCTCGAGATCGTATAGCCTATCGTTTTCCCAACATCATTAAAATTTGTAAAAAATGGCAGGTTGATCTCTTTTCCCAACCGATCCCCGTTACACCTGCTGCCCATTACTGCATGGGTGGAATCGTCACTGACACATGGGGCGCAAGTTCGATCACAGGTTTATATGCAGTGGGTGAAAGCTCTAGCACAGGCGTGCATGGTGCGAATCGCCTAGCGAGCAATTCCCTTTTAGAATGCTTTGTCTTTGGAGTACGTCTTGCCGAAAAGGTCGCTCAAGATATGATGCAGCACAAGAGTGAGCAAACTTGTGATTCTCAGATTGACTTCAGTATTGATACTTTGAATTTCCCAGATATTAACGCTACTGACGCATCCCAAGATCGGATCGCCACCATTCGCCAAGAATTGCGAGAATTAACATGGCGATCTGCTGGTATTTGTCGTAATGCGGAGGCAATGGAGACAGCGATCGTCCAGATCCAAAACCTACAACAGGAAATTTCCACCTTGCGGAGCAAAACGCGCCTGTGGGCAGAAACCCATAACCTGATTGACTTTGCCTATTTACTAGTCAAATCTGCTCTATTTCGCACGGAAAGTCGTGGTGCACATTTCCGTCTCGATTATCCTGATACAGTTTCCACTTGGCAATTACATACGGTGATTCATGGTCAAGAAATATTTGTCCAAGGGGAAACCACTCCCGAAATTTATCACAAAATATAGCGATACCCACGCTAAATGTGGATACGCTATACGAAAGCATGGCAATGATTTCCTAAATTTCTGGGTTTTCGTGTTTTATTTGTCAGTTTATTTATTTTTATAGATTTATATTGCTAAAATGTTACATACAGCGATATAAATACAGATTCCCTTTAACTTTAGGCAAAAGGAGCAAATAGATGGCAATTTTTGGATTGTTTGGCAAAAAAGATCAAGGTGATGATTCTGAAAAATCAGAAAATTCATATTTTTTAGATACAGATTCCGCAAAAACCTTTGGTGATATTGACTATATGCGTACTCCCAAGACAGTAAAGAAAACATTCCCAACCATTAATGGTGTTCAAGGAGCAAAGGTTGTAGAAATCGTTTCTGCTACTGAAAAAATTGAAGGTTCTGAATTAGAAGTTCCTAGCAGCAAAGCTTCTGAATCGACTCCTCAACCTAAGTTTGAGCCGAAACTAAGCAATGCTCGTGTAGATTCCAGTATGGATATCTTCTTAAATATGGCAAAAGATATCAAAAAGCGCTAGAAATCATTTATTACAAAATGTGATGCTAAAGCCCTCTGTATTGAAAGACGGAGGGTTTCTAGTGGCTAAGCATAATTAAAACCCAAAACTAGATCTTGGGTCGCCCGCATAGCTAGCGAACAGTCGACTCCTCTGCGATTTAAGGTTAATGTCTGTTTGGACAACACTTTCGATGGCCCAATTTGGAGGTATTGGAAACAAACGTCAGCCCGTAGTTGTTTATGCCCGTCGTCAATCAAGGTATTTTTACGAATGCGGATACGAAAACGGATAGATGTGTCACAAAGCAAGTAATCAAACCATTCTTCCCCACAAATTCACGGTCTGCGGTCAAAAAGTCTATTTTGCCGTCTCCAAATATTTCTAGAAATCGATTACACAATTCACATCATTCACGGGTGTTGAAGGAAATTAACCATGGTTCGGGTATTTTCATCACTTTGACGACCATGAAAGCAATGCTTTCATAGTCCACTTCAAACTCTCGAAAAAATCTTTGTAACCGCTTAAAGTTGTGATTCGACTTTGGCTTTACCTCTAAATCCTGTGGCGATTTCTGCTAGGTTGACTGTCTTTACTCGCATTAGCGCAATCAAGAACATGGACATAAAAGCTATTCTTGCTCCATGCCAGTGCAGATGTTGCTGCAATTTTTCGCGAAGAAATAGGTTAATCTCTTCCATCGGGGTTTGATGAATGGTGTAGTTATCTTCTATAAAACCCCTTCCTGTCTACTTTTGCAACTTTTTGTCCTGTACTAAGATTATCTCAATAAAAAGATTTTAAAACGTGGGGAACTTCATTAACTGTACTTCAAGGATTAGAATAAGTAGAATTTAAATAAGATTAGTTAAGAATTTTAGACTGAGCGCATTCATCACGTTAATACGAGGTAAGCGATGTTTGAAGCCGCAGAGAATTTCCCATGAAATAGTGCTGAGAAGATTTGCCCAGTCATCGGCAGTATTTTCGGAATCACCGCCTAAGAAAGTTACGACATCGCCAACATTTATATTGGGCACATGAGTCACATCGATCGCACATTGATCCATGGTAATTGTGCCAATCTGAGCAACTTTTTGACCATTTACTGATACATGAATGCGGTTGGAGAGACCACGGGGAATGCCATCAGCATAGCCGATCGCGACAGTGGCGATGGTCATATCTTGGGAGGCAATAAAAGATCTCCCATAGCTGACACTTGTACCTGCGGTGATGGTTTTGACTTGCGTGATCCGAGCTTTGACAGTAAGGGCAGGATATAAATCTACCAGATTTTGGAGATGGGGGGCGGGATAGAGTCCGTAAATACCTAAGCCTGTTCGCACGATATCGTAATGAATGTGGCGATCGCTTAGCATGGCGGCAGTATTACAGATGTGAATGCGTGGTGGATTAATACCTTCAGCCTTGAGGGATGCAATGACCTGCTGAAATCTTTGGGTTTGCAACTGCATAAAGCTCTGATCGCGGTCATCAGCAGTGGCAAAGTGTGAATACACACTCTTGATCTCTAAATTTGGTAAATGCTGCACTAACTGCACAAAGGTGATCGCTTCTTGCCAGTTCACACCAAGGCGTGACATGCCCGTATCAATTTTTAAATGTACAGGAACCTGTTCCTTGCTTTGAGAGAGAACTTCGTGATAGATCAGGGCTTGTTTAGAATTAGAAATTGTTGGTTGGAGACGATACTCAGCGATCGCTTTAATCTCATCAATGCCATTAGTCGCCCCCAGTACCACAATCGGCACTGTGATCCCCGCACAGCGCAATTGAATCCCCTCAGGAATCGTCGCAACCCCCAACCAAGTTGCCCCCGCTTTGATCGCTGCTTGACTGACATCGATCGCTCCATGTCCATAGGCATCGGCTTTGACAATTGCCATTAACTCGGTTGGCGCAGTTAGCAAAGATTTGAGTTGGCGCACATTATGCTGAACTGCAGATAAATCGACCTCCACCCATGCTCGATGGTTTTGCTTAAGCATGACAGCGCAATCCTCAATGGCTTACAAAAATTTATATTAATGTAATTCGGCAAAAAGACGCTTGATGTTCAATCGGGTTCCATCACAGAATCAAGGTAATTCAATAATTTATATCTATGCGACTAAAGCCTCCCATGAAACTAGTGCAGAATTTTATATCTAAAATTTGCCATGAATATAGTTTCGGGAATGCTCTATGGCGACCTATCCTCTGGCAAATTTGGCGATCGCGTAAGTATTTTTTGACTTTTCTTTTTATAATCGCTTTTGTTACTACTCTGATCTTACCTAGCCTGATTCCTGCTTTGGCAACGACCCACCAAGCGATCGCGCAGATCAAGAAGCCAAATCTACCCAATTCAGCACCTATGCTGCCAAGACAGGAAATTCGTGGTGTTTGGTTGACTAGCAATGACTTCACAATGTTTAGCGATCGCAAACAGTTAAGTCAAGCACTCCAACAACTCAAGCGACTAAACTTCAATACCATTTATCCCGTTGTTTGGGCTTCGGGCTATGTGATGTTTCCGAGCACAGTTGCTCAAAACACAGGAATTCAGCCCTTTGTGTATCGAGGTGCTGAGGGGCAAGATATTGTCGCTGATATCATTAAGCAGGCTCATCAGCATAATTTATTGGTGATGCCTTGGTTTGAATTTGGATTCATGGCTCCTCTTACATCAGAACTTGCTACTAACCATCCTGATTGGCTCACCCAAGAACGCGATGGCGATAATACTTCTATAACTGCCGCAGGGCAAGTTGCATGGCTCAATCCATTTCATCCCGAAGTCCAGAAATTTATGACGGAGTTAGTCTTAGAAGCCGTTTCTAATTACGATCTTGATGGAATTCAGTTTGACGACCATACCAGCCTGCCTAAAACCTTTGGCTATGATCGCTATACGCTCAATCTATATCGTCAAGAAACTAAACGCGAGGCTCCTGCTAATCCCGATAATCCTGACTGGGTGCGTTGGCGAGCTAATAAAATTACCGCATTCATGACAAACTTGAATAAAGCGGTGAAGCAAAGAAAGCCTAATCTTATTTTCTCGGTGTCTCCTAACTACTATGAATTTGCCTATAAGCAACAATTGCAAGATTGGCTAGGCTGGGTACGACAAGGGATTGTCAATGAGTTAATTGTGCAGGTCTATCGCAATGATTTAGAGGATTTTCGTGCTCAAATTAGTCGTCCTGAAATTGCGGAAGTCAAAAATAAAATTTCCACAGGTATCGGGATTCTATCTGGACTCCGTAACAACAATATCCCCATGTCACAGATTTATTCACAGGTGATCGCCACTCAAGAGCGTAGTTTAGGCATCTCCTTCTTTTATTACAAGAGTCTCTGGGGCTACGGTCCTGAATCAGTTAGCGATCGGCAGAGGGATTTGCAATATCTCTTCCGCAACCCTGCCCCCAGATTTGCTATTAGAAATTAACCAGAAAGAGGGGGCATTGCGCCCCCTTTCTGGTTTTGTTTTGCCTACGGCAAAACGAAAATCCAAAAACTTACTGTGATTGATTTTGGGTTTTAAATGAGTATGCACTCGTCTGAAAACCGCTATATAGATAATTCAAATAAGAACTACAGCTTCGACTTCGCTCAGCTAGCTTACACCGATGGCTGAGCGGAGTCGAAGCCCCTCTGCAAATTATTTAAAACAACTATAACTTTACTTTCCCCCGCCTATCCTAATTCTGCTAGTAAGTAATCGCCTCCATCATATTTTAGCCATTCAATTTTTTTAATTAAGTCTTCTTTAGACACAAAGTTTCTTTCTATAGTTTCAAAACCATCTTTATCTGGGAATAAATTCTATTGTTTCATCGCAATTGGATAAAGTTCGGATGTGCTGTACTTGATGCAATGCACCTGTTTGTGCCATATAGCTTAAAACATAAACTCCAATAATTTTTGTGTTACTAGTTTCCATTTGGGTCTCTTCGAGTGTTTCCCGAATTGAGCAATTCTCCCAACTCTCTCCGAGATCGCAACCTCCGCCTGGCAAACTAAAATGTTGTTCGTTAAAATCTCGGACGATGCAATACATTCCTTCTTTGTTTTTTGTAAAGTTAAAAACTTGGCTTGTAGGTAGGGTAGGATTGTAGGCTTTTTTCTTAAACTCAAATTCAATTTTAAGGATTAATTTTTTTACATATTCTGCAACATAGTCTAGGATTTGAACTAACTGATTGTTATCGTTTCTTTTAGATAATATTTTTTTGGTATTTTTGGAATTTAACACTTGTCGATGTTGTGTTTCCTGTTTGTTCCAATTTGAGGAGACAGATGTCACAAATGAATGATAAATGTTAATTGCAGTGTTAATTGTAGAAACTTTTGGGTGTTTTTTGTTTGAGGAAGTTTCTACTTTTTTTTCGGCTAGAATGTAACCCATTTGAACAATGTTATTAATTTCAACTCCAGCTTCTTCTTGAGTTGCTTTAATCACTGTATTGATTGGGGTTTCGCCTGTCTCCACATATCCAAAAATAAAGTTATCTGGCTCTTCTGGGTTCATGGGGATAAGCAAAGCTAATAGTATCCAAAAGCCTTTCTGAGCAAGAGTTATAGGCGTATCATGTCGCCAGCAATTGTATCGCATATATACCATTTCCCCCTCAAACCCAGAAGAGCCGATTTTGTTTACGCCCTCTTGTGGGGTAAATATCATGGTGAATTTCTTTCTTGAAACCTTCTTATCGGTCTTCAATTTTAGCATTTTTGTCCCCTTGCGGGGTAAATATCGTGGCGAATGTTTGTTAGTTAGTAAATTCATAAAATAAATGAAGTGACTAGTTTCCGTCCCCTTGCGGGGTAAATATCGTGGCGAAGTTTAGAATGGTTTGAGGGGCAGTTCGTAAACACTAGTTTCCGTCCCCTTGCGGGGTAAATATCGTGGCGAAGGTTAATTTTATCTATAGGGCCTTATACAAAAATAGACAGTTTCCGTCCCCTTGCGGGGTAAATATCGTGGCGAAGGGAGCAGTGTGGTGGTGAAGTAAATAAAACTACTAAGGTTTCCGTCCCCTTGCGGGGTAAATATCGTGGCGAAGAGATAGTTGTGAAAAAAACATCAATAACCCTCAAACACTTGTTTCCGTCCCCTTGCGGGGTAAATATCGTGGCGAAGTTAGAGAGGTTAATGCCATTCCGAAGTGCCTCAAAGAGTTTCCGTCCCCTTGCGGGGTAAATATCGTGGCGAAGGCAGTAGTGTTGTTATAAAATCTATCGGCAGAAGAAGGTTTCCGTCCCCTTGCGGGGTAAATATCGTGGCGAAGCGGAGGTATATGGTCATGCCTAGTTATCGACCCAGAAGTTTCCGTCCCCTTGCGGGGTAAATATCGTGGCGAAGCAACTCCAATACACTCACCCAGTAAGATTTTTCTCCCAATGTTTCCGTCCCCTTGCGGGGTAAATATCGTGGCGAAGAAACGCGCAAAGATTTTGCCGAAAAAGCGAAGTGTTGTTTCCGTCCCCTTGCGGGGTAAATATCGTGGCGAAGGGTACGAGCGATATGGTTTTAAATTAAGAACTGATTATGTTTCCGTCCCCTTGCGGGGTAAATATCGTGGCGAAGGCATAACTAAGCTGACAGCACAGCTAAGACTAGCACTAGTTTCCGTCCCCTTGCGGGGTAAATATCGTGGCGAAGGTTTTCTAAGCTGACCTTGTAACATTCTATAGAGAGGGTTTCCGTCCCCTTGCGGGGTAAATATCGTGGCGAAGATTAAAAAGAAGGAGTTTTAGATGACTATTACAAGAGTTTCCGTCCCCTTGCGGGGTAAATATCGTGGCGAAGCCTGTGACTATAGAAAAAGCTGAAAGAGGTATTCAGATTTGTTTCCGTCCCCTTGCGGGGTAAATATCGTGGCGAAGGCAAGGCTCCTAGCAGTTGCGGCGCAGAAGGTTGAGTTTCCGTCCCCTTGCGGGGTAAATATCGTGGCGAAGATCTCTCGATAACTGCCTTTGCTGAGCTAGATCTGAGTAGTGTTTCCGTCCCCTTGCGGGGTAAATATCGTGGCGAAGTGGTTTACGAAGCAAACCTAGACAATCCTCAAATCGTGTTCAGAGTTTCCGTCCCCTTGCGGGGTAAATATCGTGGCGAAGTCAATAGTTGGCGTTATATTGTTTAACATCGTTTAACTATGTTTCCGTCCCCTTGCGGGGTAAATATCGTGGCGAAGTAAAACAACTACATGGGTGAAGATCAGGCTTTTGCTCTATACGCTGTTTCCGTCCCCTTGCGGGGTAAATATCGTGGCGAAGCATATCGACGACTGGATTGCTCAACACGATGTTGAAGGTTTCCGTCCCCTTGCGGGGTAAATATCGTGGCGAAGGTGATATTGGTGACTGTATAGTACTGTACCGTGATGGTGGTTTCCGTCCCCTTGCGGGGTAAATATCGTGGCGAAGCAAAATTACCTTGTCCCTTTCAAAGATGGGTCAGCAACAGTTTCCGTCCCCTTGCGGGGTAAATATCGTGGCGAAGGATCTAATTGATCTGGATTGGTCATCATGTAACTAGAGCCGTTTCCGTCCCCTTGCGGGGTAAATATCGTGGCGAAGAGGATTTATCCAATCATGTGCTTGTCATTATTCCACTCAAGTTTCCGTCCCCTTGCGGGGTAAATATCGTGGCGAAGTTGGATCGAAACCAATAATGCATGTTCTAAGTTCCATCAGCCTGTTTCCGTCCCCTTGCGGGGTAAATATCGTGGCGAAGTTCGTGAGCTTGAGTTGGTCAACCGTCAGTTGGAGGATATGGTTTCCGTCCCCTTGCGGGGTAAATATCGTGGCGAAGGCGATCCTGTAACATGGCGAACACTACAGCAAGGTTTTATCTAGTTTCCGTCCCCTTGCGGGGTAAATATCGTGGCGAAGCATGCCAGCCATAAATGCTTACCTAGAGTCAGGTCAAGACGTTTCCGTCCCCTTGCGGGGTAAATATCGTGGCGAAGGATGCGGCTGACGCTATCGAGAATTGGGAAATTTGTACTAGAGAGTTTCCGTCCCCTTGCGGGGTAAATATCGTGGCGAAGCTTGACCATCCAGTTGATAGCCTCCAAGTAACCAGACTCCTTGCTGTTTCCGTCCCCTTGCGGGGTAAATATCGTGGCGAAGCCTAGAACATCGTGGTGATGTCTAGGTAGTTAAGTTAGGTTTCCGTCCCCTTGCGGGGTAAATATCGTGGCGAAGTGGAGACCCTAAAGAACCTGAAAAGGATCCTGAAAAGGATGTTTCCGTCCCCTTGCGGGGTAAATATCGTGGCGAAGGTTGAGTATTTCAATCAACTCATGAAGCATAGCTCGAGTTTCCGTCCCCTTGCGGGGTAAATATCGTGGCGAAGTCAGCTTTTTTGGTGCTGAATGTGCTGGCGATGATGGTTTCCGTCCCCTTGCGGGGTAAATATCGTGGCGAAGTTTAGTTCTTTGGAGATTAAGTTTATGTCTTATGTTGGGTTTCCGTCCCCTTGCGGGGTAAATATCGTGGCGAAGAAAGGCAATGGTAGTCCTTAACGAGACTCGCATCGAGTTTCCGTCCCCTTGCGGGGTAAATATCGTGGCGAAGGGTGAGGTTCAATTCTTTTGTTTCTTTTAATTAAATGGTTTCCGTCCCCTTGCGGGGTAAATATCGTGGCGAAGGCTTTCCTAATATTCCTAGCGGTGTTGATACATTCAGTTTCCGTCCCCTTGCGGGGTAAATATCGTGGCGAAGATTGATGGTAGAGCCTATGGGTTCTCTGTTAGTGGTTTCCGTCCCCTTGCGGGGTAAATATCGTGGCGAAGATGACGTTCTGTTCATCGATTGCGGCTCTGATAAGGTATGGTTTCCGTCCCCTTGCGGGGTAAATATCGTGGCGAAGGCGGGCGCTTTACTTGGGGCTTATAGTCGTAGAGGTGTTTCCGTCCCCTTGCGGGGTAAATATCGTGGCGAAGGGCTATCAATTGGATGGTTCGACTTCAAAGGGAATGCCCAATGTTTCCGTCCCCTTGCGGGGTAAATATCGTGGCGAAGCCTTTTTTATGATTTGTGTGCGCTCAATTGGGAGCGTAGTTTCCGTCCCCTTGCGGGGTAAATATCGTGGCGAAGAGTTGGAGTATACAAATGTCATCGACCGCGCAATTACTCTTAGTTTCCGTCCCCTTGCGGGGTAAATATCGTGGCGAAGGATTACGGAGTTGAACTTGGTAACGTGAGTTCCGCAGTTTCCGTCCCCTTGCGGGGTAAATATCGTGGCGAAGACTCATGTGGTCGTACTAATTAACAACACCCTAATTCGTTTCCGTCCCCTTGCGGGGTAAATATCGTGGCGAAGGCTGATCATCCTTTGCCACGAAGTTTACCTGCCGAAAGTTTCCGTCCCCTTGCGGGGTAAATATCGTGGCGAAGAAGATTTTGGTACTTGGTTTGTTTATTATCGGGATGGAGTTTCCGTCCCCTTGCGGGGTAAATATCGTGGCGAAGAACCTACCTTAGACGGGTACTCAATCTATTGGTTCCATAGTTTCCGTCCCCTTGCGGGGTAAATATCGTGGCGAAGACCCGTATACATTTACTAGCGTAGCGTCCTCCAAACGGTTTCCGTCCCCTTGCGGGGTAAATATCGTGGCGAAGTGGTTGGTGAAGTGCCAGCAATGGCTAAGGGTACATTTGGTTTCCGTCCCCTTGCGGGGTAAATATCGTGGCGAAGGATGTTGCCTGAAGAAGTGAGTAATGGACACCATCTAAGGGTTTCCGTCCCCTTGCGGGGTAAATATCGTGGCGAAGATATTTATACAGGCTGATAGATGGTGGTATTCATGTAGTTTCCGTCCCCTTGCGGGGTAAATATCGTGGCGAAGTTCTGTGCTTCGTAAAGATGGCTGGGAGATACAGACTATGTTTCCGTCCCCTTGCGGGGTAAATATCGTGGCGAAGGATATCAACCGTACCCGTACTGACAAATCCCCCATCACCAGTTTCCGTCCCCTTGCGGGGTAAATATCGTGGCGAAGTACGCAAATCGAACAACACTTTAAATTTGATTTAGAGTGTTTCCGTCCCCTTGCGGGGTAAATATCGTGGCGAAGTTTCTGTCGAACAAGGTAATTCCATACAAAGGAGATATGGGTTTCCGTCCCCTTGCGGGGTAAATATCGTGGCGAAGGTTTTTTGTTCAGCAGGCGGTTTGAAATCCTCGGGATAGAGTTTCCGTCCCCTTGCGGGGTAAATATCGTGGCGAAGTTGAGAGAAGAACATCGGGAACAGAGCTAGAAAGCGATCGACGGTTTCCGTCCCCTTGCGGGGTAAATATCGTGGCGAAGCTTGGAAGCGCTGAAGGCAAAGATCGCCAAAATAGAGAATGTTTCCGTCCCCTTGCGGGGTAAATATCGTGGCGAAGGGAATTTGTACGGGAGGAAATAATATTTTCATTGTTACAAAGTTTCCGTCCCCTTGCGGGGTAAATATCGTGGCGAAGCCGGCAGGCCGGCCGCGGCGAGGTCGCTGGTCAGGCCGAGTTTCCGTCCCCTTGCGGGGTAAATATCGTGGCGAAGGAGTTGCTAGTGCTTCTTATTGTGGCCCTGATGAGTACTGTTTCCGTCCCCTTGCGGGGTAAATATCGTGGCGAAGTCTACTTCGGCGTACTTCCCATTCTTGCGAAGGCGGGCGTTTCCGTCCCCTTGCGGGGTAAATATCGTGGCGAAGATTTTTACAAAAAGTTGGTTCAGCAGCACCTGTATGGTAGTTTCCGTCCCCTTGCGGGGTAAATATCGTGGCGAAGTTCGGTAGTTTCATCGACTTTACCAACTGGGGCAGCGTTTCCGTCCCCTTGCGGGGTAAATATCGTGGCGAAGTATTGATTAAAGCCCACGATTTAGTCGCAAATACATCATTGTTTCCGTCCCCTTGCGGGGTAAATATCGTGGCGAAGGTTACGGAGGATTTTGTCAAACAAATATCCTTTTGGGTTTCCGTCCCCTTGCGGGGTAAATATCGTGGCGAAGCACTGATACTGAATTGAAGCTGAAGCAGTTTCCTCGTTTCCGTCCCCTTGCGGGGTAAATATCGTGGCGAAGTCAAGTTCTCGATACTATCCGAATCGTCAGCGTAGAGTTTCCGTCCCCTTGCGGGGTAAATATCGTGGCGAAGCCTAGGCTTCTGAATGCTATATACTATGAAGTTTTCAAGGTTCGTTTTTTGCAGTCCACTTAACATTCGTTTACAAACGAACTCGAAAACAAATGGAAAACTTAAAATTGTTTTCAAAAGTGCAATATCAATAAAATAGCCCAATTTCGCCAACAAGTCAAACTAAAAAACACCCATTAGCCCACAAATAATCACCCAAACTCCTAAAACCTAGTCATAACGACCCGCGACAAAAATAGCCAATACTTTACATTGCTTAACACTCATAAAATCACAAAATCAGGCGGCTCATAAGGACGTGGACTGCCAAACACCCTAGTCCGCCTCTTCGCCGTCGCATCCAAAGGATAAACCCGCAAATTATCCTGCTCCAGATTTAACAAAGGCAACCAATACCTCTCTAACTGCCGATCCAACACCGACTCATCCAAAGGACACTCAAAAACCGATCGCTGCACCCTCTGACAGCGCTGCTCGATCCGCTTCGCCAACCTTAAACGGCGACGATCGTCCGCAACGTCATAACATACCAACCACAGCATAACTTTATCTATCCATTGAAATTGAACTAGAGAACCCACCACCTACCTTGTAAACAACAAGTCTAACTATCTACATTTCGATTTATCTAAGCCCCCTAAATCCACCAATTCTGTGGGACTTGAAAAATATTATATTTTCTTGTTCCCCCAAAAATCGGGGGCTAAGGGTGAGAGCCTTAGTTAAGTTACGATATAATTACCACAAAGTTGAGAGGCTAATCACTGATGGTACTTGCAACAACCAAGCGCTACACCGTAGATGAATATCTAGAACTAGAAGCAAAAGCCGAATTTAAAAGCGAATTTGTGGATGGAGAGATTATCCCAATGGCAGGAGCAACCGCAAATCATAATATTTTGACGGCTAAGTTCTTAGCGCGGATTTTGTTAGCCTTAGAGGACTTAAATTACTCAGTCTTTATGAGTGATATGCGCTTGTGGATGCCTGAACATAAGCGTTATACCTATCCTGATGTGATGGCGATTGAAGGAAAGTCTGTTTTCACCGATGAAAAACAAACTGCAATTACTAATCCATTGCTGATTGTCGAAATTTTATCTAATTCTACACAAAGTTACGATCGCGCAGACAAGTTTAAGCTATATCGTTCGATTCCATCATTTAAAGAATATGTCTTGATTTATCAGAACAGCTTTTGGGTAGAGCAATATACCAAGCAGCCAGATAACAGATGGATATTAACTGAATATTTAGAGGAAGATGCCATTCTTAAACTTGAATGCGTTAGCTTCGAGATTAGTTTAAGAGATTTATATAAGCGAGTTACATTTGAGAACTAAATCCCCCTCATTCTCAACCACTGCTCCCACTGAGCTAGCTTGCACACAAGACTAGCTCAGTGGCTTGGTATAATTAAAAACCAAACCCAAAGCGTGGGTCGCCCGCTACGCGGGCGACCCACGCTTTGGGTTTTAAGGCTACTTATACATAGCTACTTACCACTATTTAATTACATAAGGCTGATAATCAAGCGATCGCTCCACAAAACAACGCGCCAGCGATCGCGCCTGCTCCACCAAAATCTGACTCAGCCGTAAATTACGATTTTGGGGCGGATAGATAAACGCCGTATTAAAATGACGCTCCAACTCAGTCAAAAACAGCTTCTTCGCCATCGTCCCCAACCAAATACCATCCCCATCAGGCGAAGGCTCAAAATCAGCAGGATCTAAAACCTGAGATTGAATAATTGCGATCGCGATCGCATCCACCACCACAGGACGAAACTCCTCCATCAAGTCCAGCACCAAATTCGGACGATTTAGCGAAACTTCCGCTTTCGGTGAGTACTGACAACCAGAATTTTGCACCCTCATTAGGGGAAATCCACATACCCAGTAATTCCTTGTATCCGTCCATGTTTACCGCCAAGGCAAAGTACAGGGACTTATTAATTACCCTGCCATTGTCTCGAACTTTGATAACCAGACAGTCTAGAAATACTATCGGATAAACTGCTTCAAGGGGACGATTTTGCCATTGCTTTACTTCATCAATTACCGCATCAGTGACATTGGAGATTAGTGTCGGTGATACTTCGACACCATACATTTCTTGCAACTGGGCTTGGATATCCCTGACGCTCATCCCTCCGCGCATACAAGGCAATGCTCTTCTCGTCTAGTCCTGACAGTCGATTTTGTCCTTTCTTGACCAGTTGTGGTTCAAACTCTCCTTGCCGATCGCGGGGGATGGTTATATCTGCAACCCCAAAGTCTCCTTGAATAGTTTTCTGGCTATAACCGTTGCGACTGTTAGTTTGTCCTTCTGGTCTGGGTTCATGCTTTCCGTACCCCAGATGCGTGGATAGTTCTGCTTCCAACGCTCTTTCCACCAACGCGGTTGTCAGTTGCTTCAGGATTCCTCCTTCTCCGAATAGATCGGGTGGAGTTTTACATTCTTGCAGCAATTCATCTAGCAATTCTTTGCGTATATTCATTTGTTTTGGTGTTAGTAATTATGTGTCTAGATTATCTCTCTGCTTACTTCCCAGACTTTACACATTTCACTTTACACTCTCGAATTTATGTGGGCAGTCGAGATGAAAATAGTGCTAAGTGTTTATGGGCTTCTTTACCTGCCATTTATCGGCAATGTGCAGTAGCTTATACTGATTTCTGGGCTGCCTATGCATTGGTAATCCCTGCTAATCGCCATCGTCCTTTAGGTAAAGAAACTGG
>Ga0209990_10000252_pt1 | contig 54631 bp, 52 predicted proteins | sample NOAtaG_6_FD_187304 | JGI IMG/M metagenome (GOLD analysis project Ga0209990, IMG submission 187304) | Freshwater lake microbial communities from Lake Erie, under a cyanobacterial bloom - NOAA_Erie_Diel5S_2200h metaG (SPAdes) (version 2) | ecosystem: Environmental > Aquatic > Freshwater > Lake ... | reverse complement strand
TAACATTTTTCGTCATCGATTAGATGGGTTAAGTTCACACTCAGCATTGTGATCGCGGCTTTTGGCTTTCGCTACAATATTACCAATTTCTTCCTTTCTTTCACCTCCCCGAAACACCTATTGAGCCTAAATCTATTACTATATCTAACATTCCTCAGCAATCACTAAAATTATTGCAAAGTTTCAATTGTACTTACTGCAAATTATTTTAAGTCCCATAAATTTGCCAAATAAGGTACATAGACGTTATATAAGCTGTATAACTTTGCTATCACTAATCTCAAGAATCTAAACTAAATATTAAGATGCCAGCTTTTAAAATTTTTGATAATGATATTGATTTTGAAACCCTACAAGAATACCTCAGTTGTGAAGCGATCGCAGTTGATACGGAGACGATGGGTTTAATTCCTAGGCGAGATCGCCTCTGTTTAATCCAAATTTGTAATGATGCTGAAATTGTGAGCTTGGTCAGAATTGGGCTAGGCATCAAAGAATCCCCCAACCTGAAGTACTTAATGGAATCACCTGAGATAACTAAGGTGTTTCACTTTGCCAGATTTGATGTCGCCATGATGGAAGCCCATTTGGGAATTGCCACCCATCCGATTTTCTGTACGAAAATTGCGAGCAAACTAGCAAGAACATACACTGACAAACATGGACTAAAGGAACTTGTTCGCGAATTAGAAAAGGTAGAACTTGATAAAACCTCTCAATCATCGGACTGGGGTAATGTACAAGCACTATCTGAGGATCAATTGAAGTACGCAGCTAATGATGTTTGCTATCTTTTGCCTGTATATCGCAAACTGATCGATATGTTAATGCGTGAAAATCGCTACGAATTAGCCAAGGCTTGCTTTGCTCATATTCCTACAATCGTATATTTAGACTTGCTCGGCTATGCAGATGTGTTTGCCCATTAATCGTAACTGTACTTTTTGCGACTACGATAAGAGCCAAAATCATAAAAGATTGTTAGTTCATTCACAGCAGTCAATTTATTTTGCTGTATCAAGATTACGAACTATAACTCATTTATGCAAAATCAAATCATCAAAGGATTTCGAGCTAGTTTTTTAGATGTGATCGCCGATCCATTTTATGCCCCAGAAGCTAGTTGTATTCGATATTTTCCTGATGGTTTGTTAGTGCTCGAACAGGGCAAGGTTAAGGAGTTAGGGAATTATGCAGATCTCCAAGATAAATATAGAGATCTGCCTATTACTAACTATCCTGGTCGCCTGATCGTTTCTGGATTTATCGATACGCATATTCATTTTCCTCAAACAGAAATGATTGCTTGCTATGGTGAGCAGTTGTTGGAATGGTTAAGTACCTATACTTTTCCGACTGAACGCAAATTTGCTGATCGCAATTATGCTGCGAAAATTGCCTCGATATTTTTGGATGAGTTATTGCGAAATGGCACAACTACGGCTCTAGTCTTTACAACTGTATTTCCACAATCGACGGATGCTTTTTTTGAAAAAGCACAGCAACGTAATTTACGAATGATTGCGGGGAAAGTGATGATGGATCGCCATGCCCCAGACTTTTTGATCGATACTGCCGAGTCATCTTACATAGAAACAAAGCAGTTAATCGAGAAATGGCATAAATGCGATCGCTTACTCTATGCAGTCACCCCTCGTTTTGCCGTAACGTCATCCCCAGAGCAGTTAAGTAATGTCTGCAAACTATTGACTGAGTTTCCTGATCTGTATTTGCATACGCATCTATCAGAAAATGTCAAAGAAGTTGCTTATGTTGCGGAAGTTTTTCCTGAGAGTGCTGGTTATTTAGATGTTTATGATCAAGCGGGTTTGGTTGGAGAAAGATCGGTTTTTGCTCATGGGGTACAGCTTACTGATCAGGAATTCGGGAGACTATCTGAGGCAAAAGCAGCGATTGCTTTTTGCCCAACTTCAAATATGTTTTTGGGAAGTGGGCTTTTTAAAATTGAAAAGGCAAAGTCACAAGAAACTCCTGTAAAAGTAGGGCTAGGTACTGATGTGGGGGCTGGAACAAGTTTTTCAATTTTAAAGACTACTTGCGCCGCCTATCAAGTTGCTCAGTTGCGATCGCAAAAATTATCCCCATTCAAAGCTTTATTTCTTGCTACATTGGGCGGCGCAATAGCCTTATGCCTTGAAGATAAGTTAGGAAATTTCGAGGTTGGGAAGGAAGCTGATTTTGTAGTACTGAATCTTCGCTCGACACCAATTATGGCTTTGAGAAACAAACCATTCGATCTAGAGAATCCGCTCACCCTCTCAGAAATATCTGATCAGTTATTTGCCACGCTGATTATGGGGGATGATCGGGCGATCGCTGCCACCTACATTATGGGTGAATTAGTCCACCAAAAATAAAAGGCGCGTAGCGCCATTTATTTAAAATTCTGCACTTTGGGGAAAACGTGGAAATGGAATTACATCACGGATATTGCCCATACCTGTAATGAACTGTACTAAACGCTCAAAACCTAAGCCAAATCCAGCGTGTGGAACAGTGCCATAACGACGTAAATCAAGATACCACCAGTAATCCTCAGGATTGAGTCCCACACTGCGAATTCTGGCTTCCAAAACTTCAATGCGCTCCTCACGCTGCGAACCACCAATGATCTCACCAACCCCAGGCGCAAGAATATCCATAGCTCTTACGGTTTGGCGATCGCTTGACGATTCATCATTTACACGCATATAAAATGCCTTGATGCCCAAGGGATAATCCATTACAATGACGGGCTTTTGGAAATGCTCCTCCGCCAGAAATCGTTCATGCTCCGATTGTAAGTCCAAGCCCCACGACACAGGAAACTCAAAAGTTTTGCTGCTTTTTTCGAGAATCGCGATCGCTTCAGTGTAAGTAATCCGCTCAAACTTTTCATCGACGATCTTGCGAGCATTTGCCATCACCTGATTATTTACCCGCTCTTGGAAAAACTCCATATCTTCGGGGCAAGTTTTCAAAACATAATTAAAAATATACTTGAGGAAATCCTCGGCAAGATCGGCATCGCCTTCAAGATCGCAAAAGGCAACTTCTGGCTCAATCATCCAAAATTCAGCAAGGTGACGCGATGTATTCGAGTTTTCAGCACGGAAGGTGGGACCAAAAGTATAGACATTGGAAAATGCCATAGCCATGATTTCTGCCTCTAGCTGACCACTGACAGTCAAGAAGGCAGGCTTACCAAAAAAGTCTTGCGAAAAATCCACAGGCTTGCCAGATGTCGCCAATTTATTTAAGTCAAAAGTAGTCACACCAAACATTTCACCAGCACCTTCACAGTCGCTCGCAGTCACAATTGGTGTATGCACCCACAAAAAACCACGCTCTTGGAAAAATTTATGGATGGCAAAAGCACAGGCATTTCTGACCCGAAACACTGCCCCAAATATATTGGTACGTGGTCGTAAATGGGCGATCGTCCGTAAAAATTCAATCGAGTGACGTTTTTTTTGCAAAGGATAAGTTTCAGGATCGGCAGTACCAAATATAGTGATCGCTGTAGCCTGCATTTCCACCCTTTGACCTTTTCCCATAGACTCCACAAGAGTCCCCGATATCTCAATGGATGCACCTGTAGTTATTTGTTTAATTTGCGTCTCATAGCCATCAATTGTTTGAGGTAAGACAATTTGTAGCCCTTGTAGCGATGAGCCATCATTTAACTCCAAGAAGGATATTCCCTTACCTTCTCGCTTAGTCCTCACCCAACCACGAATTGTGTAGGAGCCATTAATCTGACCACCACGTAACAGGTCAATAATTCTTGCAGATGTCATACGCTAGAAATAACCGCTAGAGATAACTGTGAATAGGTTATGGAGCTATGAAATTAATCGGTGAAATTAATGATTACAAAGCTCAGGCAAGTATCCTAGCACTTCAGAGCATGACATCGATAGAAAATCCTAGATGTCCCCATTTAGAAAAAATTTCCTAGTAATTAAAGCTTGACATTAGCTTACAAATTAACTTGAAAATAGGGTTAACAGGCTTAGTTTTGATAAGCCATTTCACGAATTAGTGGTAGGCGATCGCTAATGTAGTGACTGAGATCACTTTGCTGGTGAGAATCAAGAGCAGAGCGTTGTTTGACTTGATCAACTAACCATCTCATGAGACCGTCGTCATCAAGATTCAAAAGGTGATTAGGGTGTGCTTGGTTAACTGAGTCCCAGAAAAGGCGTACAATAGCAGGTGACATGTTTATTTACCTTAACCTTAATATTTTCCTAACATTCTATTAGGTTAATACATTTCTATGTTAGTACTGTCAAAATTCACACAAAATGAAATAAAAAACACCTCCCCCAAGATTGATTGAGATAGCTGACAGTACCAAGATAGCCTAGAAATCATGCTGGCAGAGGTTTTATGATTTTAGTGTCTCAAGAAATCTCTACAAATATCTACACAAAACCTGTCTTTAATTCAACCTAAATTCGCTCGTCTTAAGTAGACTCGATCAGCGATTGTAGAGATCCCTGTATATAGCATTTTTCAAGCAAGGGATCTACATAGCTTGTTTTCCCCGCATTTGGCGGCAAAAACAAGCTGTACTTCTCCAGACTGGTAAACGCTAGCGATTTGTAATGTCATCAAAACATAGATTTTTATATTAGGAAGTAAGAAGAGTGACACAAAGAGTCACCATTCCTAATATAAAAAAACTGCTATCTTTAGCACTACCCATTTTTGAGAGGTATCGTTAGAATTATGGCTAGGCAAGTAGAAATTTGGAATGATCGCGCAGAAATTGCCAATCGAGCATTAATGCTATGTCAAATCGCCTATGATCAGGCAATCACTAAGGGTGAAAGATTTACCATTGTCGCCGCAGGTGGTAGTACCCCTAAGGTTTTATATGAACTCTTAGCCTGTAAGGAATGGGATTGGTCAAAGGTACATGTTTTTTGGGGGGATGAGCGCTATGTCCCTGTCACAGATCCCCAAAGCAATGAGGGCATGACCCGCCAAGCATGGCTCGATCGCGTAGTTATCCCTGCGGCAAATATTCACGGGATACCGACGGACAAAGATGATCCTTCGATCGCTGCTGCCCAATACGAGCAACATATTCAAGAATTTTTTGGAGTGAGTGCAGGTGAGCTTCCTCAATTTGATTTGGTTTTACTAGGAATGGGTGACGATGGACATACTGCTTCGTTATTTCCCCACACCCCAGCACTGAAGGTTGGCGATCGCCTTGTCACAGTTGGCTCAAAAGATGGGCAGCCAAGGATCACCTTGACAGTACCGCTCATTAATCGGGCTAAAGAAATTATTTTTATGATTGAGGGAGCAGCTAAAGCTAAAGCTCTCAAGGCTGTGCTAGCACCTAATGGTGATGCCAATCAATATCCTTCACGTTTAATCACTGGTAACACGATTTGGCTATGCGATCGGACTGCTATGAATCAAAAACAACCATAAATGACTTAGGTAATGCTAACAATTACCTGAGTCATTTATGTTGTTTCCCAGTCTAGCTAAGTACAGAGAATTGTTTGAAAAGTGCTATGAGACAATGATCACAAAGTTTTTGTTGACTTTTATTGTCAAAATTTATGTCAAAGCTCAATCCCCAACAATACGAAAAGCTCAGGCGTGAAACTAAATCACCTTACCGTGGTCTACGCATATTTATATACATTGCTTTTGCAGGCTCTGGACTAATTGGTGCAATTGTTTTTTTAGCAAAGTTGATTGCAGGCAATGGAGAGCTAGAAGCCAATTTAGGAAACCTTATGCTCCAAATTGGTGTCCTAGCTTTAATGATATGGCTCTATCGAATTGATCGCAGTAAATAGAGCCTCTGAACTATATCTTTAATAATACAAGTACAACAACTATTCCTTTAATTTGGAGCAGTGGAAATGCCATAAAATGCTTGATCCCATCAGTGACTTTAGATCATGTTGTTATGATGTTTGAATTTTTAGAAATTTACTTTAAAATCTAGTTTAAAATGTAATAATCTACCCGACTACTTTAGTAACTAGTAATTTTAAATAATTCATAGTTTTTGAGTAACTATCAAAATGTATCTATAGAATTTCTTAAATAAGTTATAAAATCATCGATACCAAATTCACTCGACAATCAGTTTATAGATCACTGAGCAAAGCCCTATCACTCACATTTGATTTGGGATTGCCTTGGTATCGAAAACTCTTATAGAGAAAATGGATTACATATAAATAAATACTACTTAGAATACCAAGTAATTATAGCTATTTCTAATGGGCTAATTACATAGCCATTAGAAAGCAAAAATTATTGCTATAATCAAATTGTTTATTTTCTAAATTTAGTAATATTAAAGTTTCATATTAGGTTTGGGACGGCTTGATATGCAAAGTTGCAAGAATGCCATTGAAGCATTGGTGATTAAGGAAATCGATTTTCAAATTTCGCACCTACCACAATATCGACGAGACCAGATTAATGTCAGCGAAATTGCAGCATATGCACTCAATCGACTACCTCCAATGTATGCAACATCCAAATCAGGATGGATGCGACAACGCCAAAAAGCCGCGATAGAAATGCGCTCACAGATAGAGTCAGCCGTGCGTCGCGGTCTGAATAGCATTAAGCCTGATGCTTTGCGAGATTCCCGACCTTTACCATCCCAAGAAGATACCAATCATGCCAGATCTCTTGCCGAACTCCAACACATTTTAGGAGCTGAAAATGCTTCTTGGTTAGATATTCCCTCAGCATTGGAAAATGCTTTGATTACGATCAAGCTCAAGAGCTTAGTTAATAATACTCATATGGAGTTGGGTAAGCGTGATGTGAACGCAGGCACAGATGACAACGTTGTTGATCGAAAACTTCCTGAAATTTCTTGGAAAGGCAGACAGACAAGAAACGCAACAAGTTTGGATCAAGATACTCAAAAGGCAAAAGATTTCCAAACATATATGGTGGACGTTAATTATCGGTTCAGTAATGTTTTAGAAAAGCTAGTCCTTTCCCTTGCCTATCATCAAATTCAAAAGCTACATCCTGCGATCGCGGAAACGGTTGATTTAGGTGAAGTCACTGCCTATGTATTAAATCGACTCCCCACGATGTATGCCACTACAGAGAAGGGATATCAAGAATTACGATTTCGGGCAAGGGATGTTTACGGTAAAGAAGTAGTTGAAATCCTCAATGAGGCAATCACTATCTGTGTCGAGACCCCAAAATTACACAAATCGCCATTGCCTCTCGCACGTTTTGAAGCAGAGCTAGAGGAAGCCCTAGAGCAAATGCGATGGATTCTACAACGTGATGATATTGATTGGCGCAATGCTCCGTTTATCGTTGAGGAATGTTTACAAAAAGCTGTGATTAATAAGCTTCAATGGCGCAAACGCAAAGACCATAATAAAGATAATTAGCATCATGTCTAAATTAGTGTCAGCTTTGGGCTATTTGCCTCGTGCAGAGCATAATGCAAATAGCTAGATCGCAGATCGCATTTTTGTCCACAGGTTTTTGTATTGCTGGATTGTAGGCTGCGACAATGGCGTGAGTATTTCACTCTTCGCTAGCACCTCTTGCGGGAAAAATTTGATAGGATCAGCTTTGACACTCGCAGGCACTTGATCAAGTTCACTAGAGGGACTGACGGCATCGGTTAAAGCAGTAACTTGAGCCGCGATCGCAGGGGTCAGGCAAAAATTCATCCATGCGGCGGCTGAGACTGGCGCATCTCCCGTTGGCATTACCCACATATCGCTCCATAGTGATGTTCCTTCTTGTGGAATTACTACTTTTAGGTTAGGGTTTTGGCGTTGTGCTTTATACATATCGCTCGTCCAACCGACTGCCACTAAAGAATCATCCGCTAATAGAGACTGTAAGTAGTTATCGGACGTATAGGTTAAAACTTGCGAATGGAGACTTTTAAGTTCTTGGGTCAACCTAGCAAAGATTTCCTGATTTTCTGCTAAGTTTTCCTGCTGATAGGATTGACCAATTTTTTTTAAGACAAGCCCAATCACTTCACGAGCATCATCGGGTAAGGTCAATTTCAGCTTCAGTTCTGATCGCCAAAGGTCAGCCCATTGCGTAATCTCAAATTTGAGTTTGTCGCTACGATAAGCGATCGCTGCTGCGCCCCAACGATAGGGAATGCCCCATACTTGATTGTTACGAGTTACACTTTTTTGCCAAATGGGGCTAAGTTTCTGCCATTGGGGAATTTGGGCTAATAAGTTAGGAGCAATTGGCTTTATTAATGACTGTGTGATCGCTAGATCTAACCAAGCATCACCAAGGCTCGTCAGATGTGGAGCTTTATCTGGAGAATTTGGATAGTTTTGTAACTCTTGCCAAAGTTTCGATGGTAAATTCTCAGCTTTGAACTCTATATTGAGTTGCGATGCAGTTTCAAATTGGTTAATTACCTTGCTTGGAATTGCCCCCAGTAGTCCTGTAATTTTTAGGCGATCGCGTTGATCAAAAGAATTCACTAATTGACATCCACTAATGGAGGCGATCGCTGCACCACCTAAAACTAGAAACTTACGTCTATCCATGAATCTTCTGAACTTACAGCACATTGAGATTTGATGACAGCGATTTATGCTGTACCAACTCAATTTAAACAGAAAAAAGACGGGGATGCTAAGCATCCCCGTCTTTTTTCTGAAGGTATTTAAGCTTATTTCACAAATGGGCGCATCAACAAGTAGCCAGCCCCAAAGGAAGTTAGCACGATCGCAATAATCGTTAAGGTCAAAACCCATCCACTTAACCCTGTGGATTCACTAGCCTCTTCAGTTGCCTCATTACGGAGAGTTCGAGTCGATACTTCTTCTCTAATTTCTAGTTTCGGTAATACTTTAGGAATTGGTGCAGGATTCGGTGCGGAAGTTGGTGCATCAAAAGCAACAAAAGAACTATCGTAATACAAGGTATCTCCTAAAACTGGTCCACTAGCAGCTTGTGGTGCAGACTCCGTAGCAAGTTGCCTAGCTCTAGAAATCGCTTCTTGGATCGCATTGGTTGTTTGCTGTACCGCAGCCTTGCGAGGGCTTGCTGGAGCAGGTTTATCCGCAGTACGTGGTTTCGCCGCAGGTGGGCGACCCTGTGGATTGCTACGAGATGGAGCAGGATTAATCTGAGAAGAAGCCCGAATACCTGCTAAAACTTCTGAGAGTTTAGACTCTGGCAAATTTGATTGGGTGAGAATCGACTGCACTCGATCCGTAGCTTGGGCGATCGCTTCAAACTCTTGCAACAGCATTTGATTTTGCTTAGCTAGCTGCTCATTTTGTAACTGAAAAAAAGATAGCTTTGCTTGAGTCGATTGCAACTCTGCAGCCAGTTCTCGATACACAGTCACAGGTACTGAAGCCTGATAACTAGATGGAGCGGTCTGATAACCAGACGGAGGATTTGTTGGTTTAGAGACTGAGTTGGCTTGCATAGGTGATCGCACCTTAAAACTGTAAAAATTTAGTCGAGACTATAGCATATGATTTACATGATTTAGCAATTATGATGATTGTTTTTCTTGTACCTTTACACGAAGTTAAAGTCTTTCAGCTTTTTCACAGATTTCATGTTTAAAAATGGGACATCATTAGCAAAACTGACCTTTGCAAGTTTCGTTTATGCGATCTATGGCAAAAATGTATGGTTAACTTTTAGGACAGATTTGATGCAGAAATCACCAGTAAGCTGGAAAGAAATATGGCGTTTTCCAATCAACCAAACTATGAAATTTGCACTTTCGCAAATACTTACGCCAGCACTTCGTGAAAGATTGGCATCTATGAACTGTGACCAATATGCTCTTATTACAGTTTAGTACTTCACACTACTGCCGCAAAGCTAGGCTTGCGCTTGGCTATAAACAAATTCCCTATCAAGTCGAAAATCTGACTCCGGGGTTACATATTTTCAGGGTTAAGCCATTGTCAGGCAGGAATACTGTACCCGTTTTACTGCCTCAACAAAAAAAATGTCCTGCTGTAGTTGCGGATTCTACCGAAATTATTCGCTTTCTCGAAGTTTATCAGTCCAATCCCCCACTTTATTTTGAAGATGATTTGCTACAACAAGAAGCATTACGATTGGAAGATTATTTTGATGAATCCATTGGTACGGCGACAAGGTTTGTGTATTACCAATTTCGTGCTCATGAAGGTAAGTATATTGATCCTTCGTGGATGAGTCAGATTGTAATTGCCATCGTCAGATCGCAATATGGCATTAATGCAGGCTCAGCAAAATTGGCGGCACAAAGAATCGATGAAGCGATCGCTTTATTAAGTAAATTTTGGCAAGATGGTTATTTAGTAGGTGATCGCTTTAGTGTCGCGGACTTAGCAGCCGCAGCATTATTGTCTCCCTTAGGCTTAATTCCTGCTTATCGTCTTGACTATCCTTGGCTATTTGAACGCATCTCTGAAATTCATCAGCTTTGTCACGAACCTTTACCGAAAAACTGGGAAGCTGGGCTTAGACAAGTCCAAAGGGATGTTTGAAGTGTAAAAAAATTACAACATAAGGACTAATGACAAATTGGTGTTAACTTATTGGTGTTACTTTAGAGAATATCCAAAAGCTATCTAAAAAACTGTATCCTTCATCTGCTCAGCGTGAAAACAAGTATTTTTTAGATTTCTTAGAAAAGATTAGTGCGAGTAGTCATATGGCTGTTAATGTTAGTGAATCTTTGTTTGAGCAGATTCTCGAATATCTCCGAGCAAGGACAGAGGTAAGTGATCGCGTTGCACAAAATCTGCTTAAAACATTAGAAACCCTGATATCCAGTAATGCATCCTCAACGGCTAGCAGCAAATTTTATGGTAAGCCATCGGAGGATCTCACCTCACAATTTGGACAAAAACTATTTGATGCATGGAAAGAGTTAGCGGATCTCCAAGTTGGCGAAAATTATTGGAGCTATCCAGTCATGTTTGAAGATCTTGCCGAAATTATGGAAATATCCGTTGATCATTTTGTTCAATATCTTGCTAATGTCCAGATTGGGAGTTTGCAGCTTATTCAGGGCAGGGGATATAACTATCAAGTCAATGGACAACAAGCCGCATCACTAACCTTTCATTCTGCACCTACTCCCAAAAAAGCGGAAATCCCCAGTTTTTCTGATCGGAAACAGGATGCAGCTACGAAAAATAAAACTTTCAAGGTTGGCGATCGCGTTTGTGTGAATGACAATCGTCAGCAATATGCTAATCATAAGGGGATTGTTGAGCAGGTGATTAGTGTTAGCTGCCGTGTCAAGTTAGATAATGGCTGGACAGCATTTTTACCAAATCATTGCTTGGATCATATTTAAATTTCAGGTATAGCTATTCATATATGAAAAATATCACCTTTGAAGAAGCGATTGCCTATACCGAAGATTTGCTGTCGCGCCACAATCTCGATGATACTCAACTAGAATTACAAATTGCCGAACTTGTGCAAACTACTAATGGCGCACGTGGTTTTTTTGTCTGCTTATTGACAGGCGAATGGCAACTTGCTGATGCCCCTAATGCTAGCGTCATTCGTGCCTTGCAAGCGCATCCTCATGCGATCGCAGAACTCCTTGTCAAAAATCTAGTCATGTCCACAGCCATGGCAATTACCCACCACCGAGCAGAAAATTTGGAACAAGCGGAAGGTTCCAATCGCGTGTCTAAGCGTACTGCACTTTTAATTGAGAAGGTTGATCTTCCCGAAGTGCGGACAATTGCAACACAGGTTTATGATGCAGCACTCACTAATACTGGTGAATATGTTGCTTTTCTCGAAAAATGGGGATATGACGTTGAGCAAAAACAAGCGATCGCCAATGTATTAGCTCAAATATTAGACCAAGTAAGCGCCAATGCTTGAAGCAGACACCATCGATCCTTTATTTGCTGAAGCGATCTTCCAGTTTAATAATGGGGATTATTACGCCTGTCACGATACCTTAGAGGCGATTTGGAATGATGCTTGGCAAAGTGATCGGGCTTTTTATCAAGGGATTTTACAAATTGCTGTCGGTCTGTATCACCTCCAAAATCGCAATTGGTATGGAGCGACAATTCTCTTAGGAGAAGGTACAAGTCGCTTACCTGCATATCTTCCAGATTATCAATCGATAGATGTCGAGATGTTACTGGAAGATAGTTTAGCAATCTTACGATCTGTGCAGTTAAGTGGTAAAGAAGGAATTGGTGATGTTTTAGCAAGCATGGAGCAAGGCGATCTGAAAATCCCTAAAATCTAAACAGGGTGGTCTGAAGTTCCGCATCTCTTAATTTATGTTTAGGACTTACGCATTGAGGTAGATGTGGTGCAGGCTTCGCCCGCACCACATCTACCTCAAGCCTAATAAATTTGTTCAATTTGCGTAAGTCCTAATGTTGTAACCAAATAAATTAGGATCAGCTCCATCAAGCTTAATATCCGCTAATCCATATTCAGCCCAACGTCTTGTCACCATATCCGCCACAGTAGGATCACTCTCCAAAGGATCACCCCAATCGCGATCGGTTTCAGGATAGATTTTCGTTGTAGCATCAATGCCCATCCGCCCGCCTAGCCCTTCCTTCTCACAGGCAAAGTCGAGGGAATCAAAGGGATTGTCGGGCAGGATAAACACATCACGAGTAGGGTCAACCTTGGAACTCAGCGCCCAAACCACTAAACGTGGATCGCGAATATTAATCGTATGATCTACAACAATCACAAATTTGGTATAAGTAAACTGAGGCAAAGCACTCCAAAAGGCAAGGGCAGCACGTCTTGCCTGTCCAGGGTAAGCTTTTTTGATGGAAATAATCGCGGCTTTATAGGACAAGGCTTCCATTGGCAAAAAGAAATCGGTAATTTCCGAAACTTGTTGGCGGAGGATGGGTGTATAGATGCGATTTAGGGCGATCGCCATCATTGCCTCTTCCTTGGGAGGTAAGCCACTAAAGGTGGTGAGATAGATGGGATCTTTGCGATGGGTCATGCAATGAAAGCGAATCAGAGGCGCTTGATCATTGATACCGCCGTAATAACCCATGTGATCGCCAAAAGGTCCATCGGTTCCCACTTCATGGGGGGTAATCGTTCCTTCCAAAACATATTCGGCCAAAGCTGGCACTTCTAAATCGATAGTTTTGCATTTAGTAAGCTGCACACCTTCATTGCCATAAAGTCCTGCAAAAATCCATTCTGATAAATCTATAGGAATTGGTGTTGCGGCTGCCATGATTAAGACAGGATCAACACCGATCGCGATCGCAATTTCCAGTTTCTTACCCGCCTCTGTCGCCTTGCGTAAATGCCTCGCACCACCACGCACAGACAGCCACTGCACCGTCATCGTATTTTTGGACTGCTGCTGCAAACGGTAAACCCCCACGTTCGGAATTCCGTTTTCAACATCTTTAGTAATGACTAGCGCCAGTGTCACTGCACGACCACCATCCTTAGGATAGGGTTTGAGAATGGGGATCTGATCAAGATCCACTTCATCGCCTTGCAATACCACTTCTTGACAAGGAGCATTCCCAAAAAGTAACTTCTGGGGACGGGATTTGACTACATCAAAGAGAATCTTCCCAAACTCGATCGCCTGTGAAATTTTTTTCGGTGGTTTCGGGCTTTGTAATTTGCCTAATTTCTCACCTAGAACTTCTAATTCCAGTTGTTCTTTCATCCCCATTGCCCAGCAAACACGCTCGACTGTACCCAACAAATTTACGGCAACTGGTACGTTATAACCCTTGACATTCTCAAATAGCAGCGCAGGACCACCTGATTGTAAGAGACGATTGCTAATCTCGGCAATCTCTAACTGAGAATCAACAGGGGCTTTGACACGATGTAGTTGTTGGCGCTCTTCGAGCAATTTGAGAAATGATCGTAGGTCACGGGTCATAGGGCTATGGGGAATTAGCAATTAGTCAGTACCCTATTGTAACTAAATGTTACGTTAATTACCCATAGCCAAAGAGAATTGCTCCAATCTTGAATGAAAATATTTAACAATCACGATTGGAAACTAATCCATCGGGCAAAACTGTTTTACATAGCTTGGCTTTGGCAAGTTGCGATTCGGATATAGTTGCACTAGTGAGATCGGCTTCGGTCAAATCGGTTTTATCAAAAATTGCATTGGTAAAATCACTGAGTAACAATTTCGTATGCTTGAAATTAACATAGCTGAGATTCGCTCCACTCAGATTAGCGCGACTCAGATTTGAGAAAGTAATGTTAGAGCCGATTAAATTAGCTCTACTCAAATTAGAAGATAATATATATGTATAGTCTAGATTGCTAACAGGTAAATATGCCCCAGTTAAATCACAAACTTGGCAGATTTTTGTAGTTTGTAACTTAACAATATGGCTAGGGTTGGCGGCTATTGCTGGTAAGGGAAACAAAAGCAAAATGATAAGTAGCGCGATCACCGAATAGATGCGATATTTCATAGCTAAAGTTCTCTTAAAGTTTGATATTGGAGATATTTTGAGTTGTGGAATCTCGACCCCAAGGATCGCTCTTCCGCAAAATTTTTTGATTAAAGCGTACATCATCATATTTAATCAATAGTCACAATGACGGGAGTATGATCGCTTGGTTGAGTCAGTTTCCGTGGCTCGACATCGATTTCACAAGCAGTCGCCCTGTCATAAAGAGATTCCGTCAAAAATTGATAATCAATTCGCCAGCCACGATTGCGCGAGAAACCTCCTGAACGATAATCCCACCAGCTATAGTACCCACTATCTGCTTTAAACTTCCGAAATACATCCTTAAATCCCAAATTCAAGACTTCCGTTAGAGCCTCTCGCTCAATATCCGTAGACATTACCTTATTTTCACGTCCTTTGGGATCATAAATGTCGATGTCAGCGATCGCCACATTAAAATCGCCGCAAATCAGGATATTGGCATTTTCGCTGAGCAATGTTTGTAAATATTCCTTTAAGAGCTTCAGCCAGCACAACTTGTACGCATATTTCTCACTATCGACTTCCGAGCCGTTAGGGACATACATATTCACAATTTGGATATCGCCAAACTTAGCCGCAATCAAACGTTTTTGTTCATCTAGGCTAGGCTCAGCAATTTCTCCCAATACCGATGCAAAGCCAGTTTGAATATTTTCTAGAGGCGATCGCGAAATTATGGCTACCCCGTTATAAGACTTCTGTCCATAAATATAGGTTTGATAGCCTAAATCAATAAAGGGCTGATGGGGAAAGTCCTCATCAATGACCTTGGTCTCTTGTAAACACAACAGATCAACATCAGAATTTGCTTGTAACCAATCACAAACATGATTAATCCTTATACGCACTGAGTTGACATTCCAAGTTGCGATTTTCATTAAATTCCCTACTGTTGCAATATGGCACAATGTAAACAGCCTAATATAGATTCTGTAAATTAGATTTTGTAAATTTTGAGTTTGCCCAACATGATTTCTCACAACTACATTGCTGAATTAATTCGTACTGCTTTACCTAATGCCAAAGTTCAGGTTGAAGATCCTAATCATGATGGTCAACACTTTACGGCGATCGTTGTTGCTGATCAGTTTGAAGGTTTATCGATGATTAAGCAACACAAATTAGTGTATGGTGCAATTCAAGAACATCTCGATACTGGCGCAATCCATGCCTTACAACTAAAAACTTATAGCATTTCTCAATGGGAAAAGATGCAGGTTCAAGTTCTTTAAAAATCAAAACCTAATCTAGAAGGGGCAGCGTTGCGAGTAGCCACTTTTAGATTAGGTTTTCATATTCTATTCTTAAGCGATTTGCGTAACTCTTGTAACACATAGAAATAGAGGCAGTCATGCCCCATCTTATCCTGATAAATAATAGAATTTACGCATCTAGTTAATGTGGTACGGTCTTTGCCCATGCCACGTTAACTCAAAAATCATTAAGTTTGTTAGCTTTGTGTAAGCCCTACAGAAAAAGGAAGCTTGTTTGATAGGCAACATTTATAAGACCAAATTGGCTATGGCGATTGATTTCCAGAAACATGCTGACTGAGATTTGACAACTACCATTTACTAATTGCATCAGTTAGATGTAGAGCAGCCGCCTGTACTGAGGCGATCGCTCTGGTATAGCCTAAACGAGTGGGACCTAAAACACCGACTGTGCCAACGGGCTTATCATCACAGAGATAGGTACTGGAAATAAAAGTACAGTTTTGGATTGGCTCGATGGAAATTTCTGAACCGATGGAGATACTCACGGAATTATGTGCAGATCGTGATTGATCAACAATTAATGCCATTAGGGAAGCGCGATCAGCTTCGAGAAGTTGCACAATATTCTGAACCTGTTGTAGATTAGAAAACTCGGGCTGACGTAATAGTTCTGTTAAGCCACTAATAAACATTTGCCCTAAAGCTGTGCGATTACAGAGTTTCATCAACTGCTGCAAAGACTGCTGTAATAACACCGCATATTGCAGAAACTGCCGATCTAGATCATCCCATTGCAGTGCACTACCAAGTTCTGTCCAGCTTTTATCTCGTAAATGTTCATTTAAAAAATTATTGAGAATATTTAGTTCACCTTCTAAAACTTCAGGTTGAGTTTCGCTAGGCAAGTCCATCGTCACCGAGGCAGTGTGGTAAGTATCGCTAACAGCGATCGCCATAATTTTGCGTTGATCGACCATGACTAATTGCAAATGCCGAATTCGCATAGTTTGCATATTCGGAGACGTGATCACAGCGATACAGCCACTTAAAGTTGCTAAAATTTGGGCAACATCGCGTAGCACCCCATCAAGGCTAGACTTACCAAGTCGATCACTTTTACTTGCCATAAACTGATGGGTGCTGTAAGTTAGCTCACTACTAGGATCGATCAGTTCATCAACATAAACGCGATAGCCAGAGTCTGAGGGTACACGTCCAGCTGAAGTATGGGGTTGATATAACAAACCACTGCGATCTAATGTATGCATTACATTACGGATCGTGGCAGGGCTAATGTCAAAGTCATACTCTGAGACTAACGCCTTTGATCCAACAGGTTCTGCCGTTTGAATATAGTGATCAATGGTTGCCCACAAAACTTTTTGTTCGCGATGGGTAAGTTGTGTTTTCATAGTCTCATAGGGTGAAATTATGTTTAAAAAAGTACTAAAAAGCAGAAAAAAAGATTTTTTGATAAAAATTGAAAGTAAACTGCCAAAATAAATTTCCAATAAAAAATAATGAAAATAAGTATTGGTAGTGCTGCAAAGTAATTTATTTAGTAATTGTGTTGCGGGCGCTTCGTGCCCGCAACACAATTACATTGCATGACTTCCTAAGTATTAAATACAGCACTTTGCGCCTACTTAAATCCCAGAAATATTTTTAAAAACGGAGCTTTACGCCCTTTTTAAAAATATTTCAGTACTACTCAAAGCCTCAATCGGCTGTAAGTGTTAAATAAGTATTAAATTTTTATTGTTAAATTAAACTCCTATAGATATTAAGAGTTTAATTACTTCATACACCTAGATTCTAAAGAAATCCAGTATCAAGTTGTATATCTATTGCTATTTTTGGAGATTGGTAAGGCACAGAACAGACCCAAATCCACTAAAATTGTGACTTGGTTTCGCTACAATAGCCAAATGCCTCTTGAAGAAATAGATCAAACATTTAATACTGTAGTTTCTATTCACATTGCAGTTCTTGCTGTACTGGCTTAGACATACCTCAGCTTCATCTAATATATTCACTATTGAGTTTGGTAAGTAACTAACATCTGCATGGAAAATCAAGAGCAAGCTACGGCAGTTGAGCAGCAATATCTTTGGGCAGTCGGACTAGATACCGATTCTTTCCCACCTGCATCTTTACTGGGTAATCGCTATCGTGTAATATCCTCACAAATTGTTGTGGATACCGATGCATTCACTCTACCTGAGCTACCACTTGAATTTCAGACTTATGTAGTATCTTACCTGAAGCTATCACGATTGAGCCTGCATCTGCCTCGTCCCTATGGTTTGCTGCTACTGGGTGAAGAGCTAAATCTTGCAGAAATATTTTTATTAGAAAATGTTCCGATTGATCGCCAAGGTAATCTTTGTCCAACCTTGGCTGAGATCTGGGGACAAGCCTGCGCTTTACGCCAAATTAATTTGCTCTGGCAAGTCCTCAACCTCTGGGAACCACTTGCTGAACAAAATATGACTCGTACTTTGATCGAACCTCAGTTGGTGAGGGTTGATGGTATGTGGGTGCGCCTGTTGGAATTGCAAGCGGATGTATCAGCGGTGCATATCTCGCAATTGGGGGACATTTGGGTGAAGTGGCTGGATCAGGCTAAACCCGAAATTGCCGAACCGATCGCTGAATTTTGCTACAGTTTGGCTCGAGGTGAATACGATGTAAATAGTGCGATCGCTTATCTCGATAAATTGACCTTAAAGGTGATGCAGAATCAGTTCTTCACCGTGCGCGTAGCCAGTGCCACTGATGTAGGACAACAGCGCAATCATAATGAGGATGCTTGCTATCCTGACATTAAGCGCCAAAAACGAAGTGTACAGGCTGAGAGTTTACGTGATCGTCTCGCGATTGTCTGTGACGGGCTTGGTGGTCATGATGGTGGTGAAGTCGCCAGTTCACTAGCAATCAAGACCCTCGAACAACAACTCAAAACACTCCTTAATCAAGCTGAGAATGATCCAGAATTCTCATCTCAGGGATTTATCGCCCAGTTAGAAATGGTAGCTCGTGTTGTTAACAATCAAATTGTAGCAATTAACGACCAACAGCAACGCCATGCCCAGCAACGTATGGGAACCACTTTGGTGCTAGCAGTAATTCCTCGCCCTAATGGGCAACCTAGCAATGAAGTCTATGTGGTTCATGTAGGTGACAGTAGACTATATTGCATTAGCAAAGATAATTTACGTCAAGTCACCCTTGACGATGACGTAGCAACTCGTGAGACTACCTTGGGCTATAACTTCTATGCCTATTCCTCACAACGCATTGATGGCGGCGCGTTGATTCAAGCCTTAGGCACTAGAGGCTCTGACATGCTAATACCAAGGGTGCAAAGATTCTTTATCGACGAAGATTGTCTGCTACTACTTTGCTCTGATGGGTTAAGTGATTTTGAGCGCGTTGAGCAGATCTATGACAAATATTTGCTCCCAGTGTTAACTGAAGACAAACCTCTCAACCTCAGTTGTCAAAATCTCATTGATCAAGCCAATGAACTGAATGGGCACGACAATATTACGGTTGCCTTGATGCGTTGTCGGTTTGCACCTGCCGATTCTAATGAGGATCAAGTAAGCGAAGATGAACAGTTAACTTCTTCTGAAGGGGCTGAAGATAATGTGGATTCTGAAGATATTTTGCATAACCCCAATTCTGGCAATACAGTAGCAGGTGCTTTAGTAACCACTACTAATGCTGATAAATCGGAATCTTTTGAACCCATAGACGTACCTGATAATTTGAGTGATAGTGATCTGGAATCAGCAAAAACTACACTAGCAGTGCCCAGACAGACTAACAAAGCTTTCATGATTATTTTGATCTTGGTTGCTCTCTTATTAGGTAGTGGCTTAGCAGCTTTGCAGTTTCCACAGGTAAAAGATTGGATTCGTCAGCATGTACCTGCTAACTTCAAAAAGTTTGTGTCCCCAAATTCCTAAGCCCAATTCCTCAATGATCGATTGCCTTTCTTCACAAGCGATCGCTACTGCTGATCAGATGCAAGCGATCGAACATCTGATCTTCCAAGCAGGAATGCCTGTGGCAGCATTAATGGAAAAGGTGGCACTACGGATTACCCAAAGACTAACAGAGCTATATCCTACTCAGAACTATAGGCGCATTGGTATCCTAGTTGGTTCTGGACATAATGGAGGTGATGCCTTAGTAGTAGCGCGAGAACTGCATCATCAAGGGCGACAGGTCAAGATTTATAGACCATTTGCCAAATCTAAACCCTTAACGCGAGTACATGGATGCTATGCCAAAAGCTTAGGAATTCCCTTTGTGGAGCTAGAAGCCTTGCAGGATTGCGATTTGATTGTTGACGGCATCTTTGGATTTGGATTAGAACGGGATATCAATGGGGATGTTGCGAACGCGATTCATACAATCAACAACTGGCAAATTCCCGTTCTCAGTATTGACTTACCATCAGGGATTCACACTGATCGCGGTGATATTATGGGAGTGGCGTTACAGACAACCCATACCTTCTGTTTAGGACTATGGAAGCGTGGTTTACTCACAGAAACTGCTACGCCCTATGTTGGCAAACTGGAAAGAATTGGGTTTGACATTCCTGAGCAATTTATCAATCAGGTATTAGGGGAGGAGCATTCTCTTTGGCTTATAGAACCACAGATACTCCACAATCGTCTTCCAATAGCACGTAACCCTATCGCTCACAAGTATGAAATTGGACATTTACTGCTAGTTGTCGGTTCTCAAAAATATGGCGGGGCGGGGCTCCTTACGGCGATGGGTGCAAAAGCAACTGGAGTAGGTATGTTATCGATCGCTGTTCCCCATTCTCTAAAACCACTGATTCTTGCCCAAGTTCCTGATGCCATTGTGATTGGTTGTCCAGAAACCGCATCAGGGGCAATCGCCGAACTACCAAATCTTGATTTGGCGAAATATCAAGCGATCGTCTGTGGTTGTGGACTATCTCTCGAAGCCAGACCAGTTGTCAAGCAAATTATCGATAGCGATCTCCCCTTAGTCCTTGATGCCGATGGTCTAAATGCTTTAGCCTTTCTGGATAAAACCGCAGGGCTTGACCATTTACAAAGTAGAAAAAATCCTGTGATTCTGACCCCTCACTGGGGCGAGTTCTGTCAGCTATTTCCTGAATTACGCACAGTGGAACGCATAGAGGCTTTACAGAAAGCCGTAACCCTAACACAATCCACCATTTTACTTAAGGGCGCAAAAACAGCGATCGCTTTCCCTCACAACACCTCATCACAGGTATGGATCAATCCTGAAAGTACTCCTGCCCTTGCGAGAGGTGGTAGTGGTGATGTCTTAGCAGGTATGCTTGGGGGGTTATTGGCTCAAGGTATGGCAGCTAATGATGTGGCGATCATAGGAACACTATGGCATTCCCAAACCGCGATATGGCTTACGAAGCAACGCACGGAAATGGGGGTTGATCCTGTAACCCTTGCCCAGAATCTATTACCTTTCATTGGTCAAAAAATTTATCGTTAACAAACTGAGCAATGGTCAAAGATGAAATAAAGATTGTGATATGTGGCAATCATATGTAGCAGTTATAGCAGCCTTAAAGTTGTGAACTATTGGCTTCGATCTTGCGTAGCCAGCAGTTTATGATTAGCTGAACGAAGCCGAAGCCGCCCTCATCGCTTTTTAGGATTGCTTGCACTTTCAATCAGATGGGGAAAAAATGTGCTTCACTAGACTAAAAAAACAATGAGTAACTAAAATCATCTCCAAAATTTCTCTCTATTTCCTTAATTAATCTATTTAAGTAATTTCAGTGTTTGCACTGCATCAAATACGTTATTTCTTTCTCAACTTTAATTGATTTAAGCTTATCTAAATTAGTCTTTTTTCTGGTATTAGAATGGATTTGTATACTATTTGCCTTGACAAAAAATTACTAATATAGTTGCTTGTATTTAATTCAAACGCTTACTCGCACTATAGCGTTTTTCAAGCAATCAAGGTACTTAGGTTGGTTTCCCTATCCAAGGCTGGGAAACCAACTTGTACTTTACCAGACTGGTATCTGAAGAATTAAACGCTACATAGCAGGCTAAGAATAAATTAAATATACTCAATTTTGGAATAGTTCATCGTTTATTACTATGTTTTTAATAGAAAGAAATCTATATATTTGTTAAAAGATTTGAGATAAATTTGTTAGCTAATTTTTTATGCGAAATGTGTCAATATATTAACAATATAATATAATCTTGAAAAAGTAGAATGTAACTGCACTTCCCTGTTTTTGTAATAGGCAAACCTTGAAGTATTAATTGCAAGTTTATGAGCGATCAAACAGAAAAATCAGAAAATACTAAAGATCGCGAAGATCAGACCGAAGATATTCAAACCAAAATAGCTTTCAGACCAAAACTACGCCACATTTTAGGAATGTTATTTTTGGGTGTAGTACTTAGTGGAGCTGCTGCGAGAACTTGGCAAATTATTGGTCAGCAAAAAATATCTAATGAACTGATAGCTCAAGATGCAAACTCAGCAATACCTCTATATGATCGTAATGGCTTTCCCAAATTAATTCCACCGCCACCTGATGATGCGGAAGTGTGGGAATGTGATGTAGCGATCATTAGCGGATCTCTAGGAGGAGTAGCTGCTGCTTATCACTCGATGAAAACTGGGGCAACGACATGTTTAATTGAATTAACCCCCATGCTCGGTGGACAAGTGAGTTCTCAAGGAGTCAGTGCGATCGATGAATCCCTACTCATGCGCTATCGTCAGCAGTTTCCTCTTAGTTGGACGCATTTTAAAAATATTATTGCTAGTCAGCCTGCTTTACCCAGAAAATATTCGTACTTAAAACCTGGGAGTGTAGTTGCAGATACTAATAGTTGCTGGGTGGGAAATCTTTGCTTCACTCCCTACTCTGGAGAATTAGCCGCTGAAGAATTTTTGCGTGAGTCACAGCGCTCTGCACCTAAGAGTCGATGGGAAACACAAGTTGCTTTTAAGGGAGCCAGTTTCAACGATAAGGGCGATCGCATTACAGCGATCCATGGCGTGAAAAGAACTCCTCGCGATCCAAATTACTTATCTCAAGGTCGCCTATCTCGCGAACTAAAAAGCTGGTTTAACTGGAACTCTGACGAGACTTTCGATAAAAAAGCAATTCGTTTACAGGCTCCCGCAGGCAAGCAAATGATTGTGATTGACTCCAGCGACACAGGAGAGTTAATTGCATGGGCAAACTTACCCCATCGTCTTGGTGCAGAAGGTTTTAGCACAACGGGTGAAGTCCATGCCGTAGCTGATAATCCTGAATGTACTCAAGCATTTACATTCCCCTTTGTTCTGAAAATTGCTGATGACGGAGGGCGATCACTTAAGGAACTTCGCAAAGTGCAGCCAGGTTATTCGAGGGAAGAACATCGCAAGGACTATGACTTGGGCAGATTTCCTATGTTTGAGCGCAATAGTGTGTTCAACTATCGCCGTATTATTAGCCTAAAACGGGACGATCCCTTTAAGGCAATCCCTGCTAAAGGTGATATGACCGTCGTAAACTGGAATCGTGGTAACGATTGGGGTATTATGAACCCCCCTTTGATTTTGACGGATAAACAAATCCGTGATTCAGGACAACAACAAAATTGGTTAGGCGGCTTGAATACCACAGCCCTCAAGGATGGTGAAAATCACGCATTGCTATTTGCCGAATGGCTGATGGATAAATATGCTTCACCTGAGTTTCCCCTTCGCTTGATGTCGGGACCTGATAGTCCTATGCCCACCCATTCTGGTTTGAGTATGTATCCTTATATTCGCGAAGGTCGGCGCATTTTGGGTCGTCAAGCCTATGGACAAAAAGAATTTTTCATGCGTGAGCAAGATATTCGCCGCGATATGATTGGTGGTCGCAATTTTAGTCCCACTTCAATCGGCTTAACCCATTATGCAATCGATATGCATGGTTGCCGCTATCGCAACTGGGAACCATCGAAATCACCAAGTGCTGCACCTGCTAATGAGGATAAAGTTCGTCCAATTACTCTTCCTTTGGAGAGCTTGATTCCTCAACGCATTGATAATTTATTGATGGGTGGTAAGGCGATCGCAGTTAGTCATATTGTTAATGGCGCAACCCGTATCCATGTTGGCGAATGGGCAGCAGGCTCAGCCGCAGGTGCAACCGCTGCTTGGATTGTCTTACAAGATGATCCATCGTTAACACCTCAAGCAATTCTGGATCGCGGCAAAATTAGTGATTTAAAAACTCATTTGCGATCGCAAGGTTTATTAATTGAATGGTAAATTATCAATGCGGAGCTTTGCGCCGCATTGATATCAAAGATCTTGTGATTTGCTAAAAATAGCCATAAATACCTGCTTAAAAGTTAGTAATACCAGTCCCAAGGCAATTACGGCAAAAATCATCGTTATGCCTGAACCAAGCGCCAATAGGATGGTGCGGACGAGGGTAGACAGACGATTCGCCAGAGTATTGGTAGTTTGCAGAGGTGCAGTTGCTAACTTATGAGCTACCATATTTGTAAATGCGTAGAGCCCAGTGGCTAGCGTGGCAGCGATCGCTGCGCCTGTGAGATTTTTAAATGGTGATGGTGTCTCGTTAGACGGAGATGGGAGTTGAGCTTCTTCAGTCATCTTCTTGAGTCATAATGAAATGTCTGAGACATTTTGCCTATATATGGCAAAATGTCTCAAGTAATTTGTAGATTTTTAGGTTTGTGGAGGTAAATACCAATGTGGTACAACTCCACAAACTACTTAGGAAGGTTATATAAACTAAAGGATAAGTAGCAACGCTGAGCTTTACTACTTATCCTCTAAAATTTGTGACCTAAAATCACAGAAAAATCACCTAAACAGGTAGAAAATTTAATATCTTTGACCAAAAAATGATCTAAGATATCCGCACTCAACACAAAAATGCTAGTCCCACTGGAAACAGTGGGCTTTCTTTTATCATTGCACAAATGTTTGTGTGGTGCGACAACAAATTTAGGTTATTGTTGTATGTTTATTTCTTCTCATGTCTTGCATAGTCATCTTGAAAGCGAATAATGTCATCTTCACCCAAATATTCACCATTTTGTACTTCAATTAGAATTAGCGGAATAATACCTGGATTTTCAAGTCGATGTGCGGTACATTTCGGTACATAGGTCGATTGATTTGTACTGATCATCGTTTCTTTGTCCGCACAGGTCACTTTGGCTGTACCCGATACTACAATCCAATGTTCACTACGATGATGATGCATTTGCAAACTGAGGCGATGACCTGGTTTGACTTCGATTCGCTTAATCTTGTAACCACGCCCCTCCTCCAACGTAGTAAATGATCCCCAAGGTCTCTCTACAGTAATATGGGCTGATTCCCCATGAAGATTGGATAGACTGGCGATCACGGAATGAGCTTCATTTACTGGTGACATAATTGCAACTTAGAAAGCTGAACTGCTCCTAGAATAGCACTAAGCCCAATAATCATAATGAAACAAATCACAGGTTAATTCGTTACTAATTTAGCTTTGATTATTTGCTTATTACTCAAAAATATGTGAACGATGTTGAATTTTGCAACATAATACTTACCAAATTTATACTTACCAAATTTATTAGGTTTATCGGTTAAATTGTTTATGCTTGAATGCCTACGAGTCGGTAATCCTGCACCAGATTTTGAAGCAGATGCAGTCGTCGATCAGGAATTTACCAAAATTAAACTTTCTAGCTACCAAAAGAATAAATATGTTGTTTTATTCTTTTATCCCCTTGACTTTACGTTTGTTTGCCCCACCGAAGTCCTTGCCTTTAGCAATCGCTACGATGACTTTACTAAATTAAATACGGAAGTAATCGGTATTTCTGTTGATAGCAAATATGCTCATCTTGCATGGATTCAAACCCCACTTGCAGATGGTGGTCTGGGCGGTGATATTAAATGTCCCTTAGTATCTGATCTAACTAAGGCGATCGCCACAGCTTTTAATGTGCTTGATCCGTCTACAGGTGTAGCTTTTCGAGGATTGTTTATAATTGACAAAGCAGGAATCGTCCAGCACACAACGATTAATAACTTAGCCTTTGGACGCAGTATTGATGAAACGCTGCGTACCCTGAAAGCAATTCAACATACCCAAATCCATGAAAACGAGGTTTGCCCAGTTGATTGGCAAGAAGGAATGACGGCAATCAAAATTCGATAGTGCTGCAAAGTAATTTTTTTAGTAATTGTGTTGCGGGCGCGAAGCGCCCGCAACACAATTACATTGCATGACTACCCAAAGTTTTTTAATTACAGACTATTGAGATTTTGATTAGTATTGAAATATTTTTTGAGTTTTAAGTAAATGCTTAGTCTAAACTCAAATTTGGAGGTAACAAAGCTAGAAGTTGATACCAAGTTTGATAAAGCAATCATGTATCGTAGCTTTAGAATTAGAAGGTAGTTAAGCTTAAATCATGTCTAGCACTGCCCCGCAGCAAGATTTCTCTAAAAAGCAAAACTTCATACTATTTGCACAGCATGGATGGGCGGATACATACCACGATATCTATTACCTAGCTCAAGCATTAGTAAATGAAGTTTCAAGCACTAATATTCCTATCTATACACCTGATCTAGGTTGGATTAATACTTGGTTAACAATCGCCCCATTAATCGACAAAGTTGAACGAATTGCATTAGAGGCGATCGCCCAATATCCTGATCTCCCCCTACGCATTATTGGTCACTCAATGGGCGGCTTAATCTGGCTCGAAGTTTTAAATCGTCATCAGGAATGGTGGCACAAAGTTCACAGCCTAGTGCTAGTTGGCTCACCCGTCGGCGGCTCTGATTTAGGCAGATTATTCGATCCACTGCGTTTATTTCCGCTAATTGCCCGCGATCTTGGTAAAAATCGTCGCTCGATTGCTGAAGCGATTGCCGTGAAGGTTCCAACTCTATCAATCGTGGGTAATATTGGCAATTATACAGATGGCACAGTACCCATAGGATGTTCGCAATTTAACCATGCTAGTTTGGTCTATCTCAATAATTTGCGCCATCCCACTCTCAAAAATCATCCCAGAGTTGCTACCGCAGTGAGTCAATTTTGGTCAAACCCGACAATTGCCACAGTCCCAATCAATACAGCTTCTCTGTTAATTGCCAAACTAAGAGCGATCGACCTCACCGAAATTGATCATCAAAACTTTGCTGATGCCAAGGTAATCCAAACCTATCCAGATGGTACAAAGCTCTGGACATGGAAAAATTCATTACAGGTGATGCATGTATTTGTCAGCGAAAAAGTAACAAACGCGCAAGTTTCATGTGATCAATGTATTTATAGTGCCTACACAGGATGGAGAGACACTCCCAAATTAGCGAATATACTCCAAACTTTATAAAAATAGGACTTACGCAAACCGAAGGAATTTCTTAGGATTGAGGTAGATGTGGTGCGGGCAAAGCCCGCACCACATCTACCCAATGCGTAAGTCCTAAAAAATTTAAAATAAAAATATGTGTTGTTCCGCGCCCCCATCCCTACCAAAATTATAGTGTTTACCAGTCTGGTGAAGTACAGGTTGGTTTCCCCGCCAAAGTCGGGGAAACCAACCTATGTACCTCGCTTGCTTGAAAAATGCTATATTAGAGGATTAGACTTTTAACTGCTTCTTTTATATTTTCTTGTTTGATTAAAGATTCACCAACCAATACAGCACTTGCACCACAATTTTTTACAAAATCTAAATCTTGACGGGTATAAATACCAGATTCGCTTACCCAGAGATATTTATTTCTAGTGTCTGGATCTAATCTATCCATTAAAACTTTGGTCTGCTCAAGTTCAACAACGAAATTTTCTAAATTGCGATTGTTAATCCCGATTAAGCGCACATCAGGAATTTGTAAAACCCGATCTAATTCCTCTTGAGTATGAACTTCAACTAAAGCCGCCATCCCTAACTGATGAATTAAGGCTTGTAACTCAGACAAATCGGCATCAGTGAGAATTGCGGTAATTAATAAAATGGCATCCGCCCCATGCGATCGCCCCCAATAGATTTGATAGGGATCAATAATAAATTCTTTGCAAAGTAACGGTAAATCAACAACTTGGCGTACTAATTGCAGATTTTCAAAACCCCCTTGAAAAAAATCTGCATCGGTCAATACTGAGAGACAACTTGCTCCGCCAATTTCGTAAGCTTTAGCGATCGCTTGTGGATTAAAATCTTCTCGAAATACACCTTTGCTAGGTGATGCTTTTTTGACTTCGGCGATCAAGGCAGGATGGGTAAGAGAATTTTGCAATCTGCCATAAAAATCTCGTGCTGGTTGCACATTTACTAGTTTCGCTTTAACCGCATCTAGCGACTCGTTGGCGTACATTTGCGCTACCTCACGCTCCTTTTGCCAGACAATTTTTTCTAAGATATTTTGGGGAACGTCAGTGATAGAGGCGATCTCATAACCTTTGTGACGGGCAAATTCAGATTGGCGGCGTACTTGCATGGACGAAAATAGCTCTTTCGGTGAAAGGATGATAGGAAACAGTTTTTAGCATAAATCAATTTATGGAAAACCTAATCTAGACAGCACTTTTGTAAATAGATTTATAAATAATGAAGTTTCTTTATAAGCAAAGAGGTCATTTTTCGGTATATTTGCCTGTGTAATGTGAGTTGAGCATAGTTTTTATGAGCGCGATCGCAAACTCTAACCAACCCGAAGACAAGCCAAAGACTTCGAGAGTTCAAACTTATTGGCGAAATATTCCTTGGAAAAAGTTAACTAGTTTGGTAATGGCGATCGCCCTGTGCTTTTACCTCACAGCTTGCGGTGGTGACAATAAACCCGTAGTTAAAGCCCCTGTCAAAAAAGTTGAGACAGTCACTACGAATATTGTCGAAGTTTCACCACCTACAGAGATTCAGCGTTTAAGTCGGCTTCTAGATGGCTACGAGCCACAGGTAAGTATAGTTAGCCCTAAACCTGATGAGGTAATTAATAGTGATCAAGTCGCCGTGAAATTTGATGTTAAAAATTTGCCGATTTTTAAAAATGCTGACTTTAGTCTAGGTCCCCATATCCATGTGACCTTAGATAACCAAGAATACAAAGCTCTTTACGATCTCAGCCAAACCACAACCTTTGACAATCTCTCTCCTGGAACTCATACAATTCGAGCTTTTGCCTCTCGTCCTTGGCATGAAAGTTTTAAAAACAAGGGAGCCTATGCACAGGTTTCCTTTAATGTCTTAACCAAGACTGGCGAAAATACTCCCGATACCAAAATACCTCTGCTTACCTATAGTCGTCCTGTCGGAACCTATGGAGCAGAGCCAGTCATGTTGGATTTTTATCTTCAAAATGCACCATTGCATTTACTCGGAAAGGATGAACCAACTATTGATGATTGGCAAGTACGTGCCACGGTTAATGGTCAAAGTTTTACCTTTGATCGCTGGGAGCCAATTTATTTAAAAGGATTGAAGTCTGGTAAAAACTGGGTCAAGTTGGAATTGCTCGAAGATGATGGCGATGCAATTCCCAATGTGTTTAATAGCACAGCTCATGTGATTAACTTCCAACCCAACGGTACTGATACCCTATCCCGTCTAGTGCGTGGCGAAAAGATTGCTAATATTGAAGCGATCGTTGATCCAAATTATGTAACACCCACTCCTACCCCTACGTCAACTCCTACCGCCGTTCCCGTAACGCCTGCCCCAGTTGTGACTCCTGCTAAAGTGGAAGCAACGCCTCAATCTGCATCACCTGTGCCAACAGCTACATCTCAATCCACAGTTAAGACAGAAGAAGTAAAACCTGCTGATAAGTCTGCTCCCACATCGGTAGAGCCTGTCGTTCCTGTGGTAAAGACAGTAACTACAACCGTTACTCCTACTGTTGCTCCCACCAAAACAACGCCGATCGCGCCAGTAAAATTTTCCCCAGAGCCTACTAGGGTTTTACCTTTAACAACATCTGCTAAAGTGACTCCAATCCTAGGCAAGACAACACCTGTAGTAAAGACCACATTAGAGCCTGTAAAATTTAAGACTATACCCTTGGTCACTTCCACACCTACTGTAGAGACTGCTAAGGTCAAACCTATTGTTAAAGTCAATACTATTCCCACTCAAGCTAAGGAACCAGTTAGTCAACCAGTAACCCAAGAGCCAATTTCCACAGAAACAAAATCTCAGTCAGATTCCAAATCTGACGCAGTATCTGAGGATGTTACCAAAGGTACATCAAATAGATTGAAGAATTACCTCAAAAATTTTAATTTTAGACGAACAAATTCCTCAGAACAGACTGTAACGAAATCAGAGGTAAAATCTACTGAGTCAACAAAAGCAAACACAGATGTTCAACCTAAAGCTAAGTCTACAGATAATGCTCCAGTCGTAACCGATCTTTCGACTAGTTCTACAACTCCTGTTAAGGTGTTAACTAAGTCAGTCAAATAAATTCCATAACAAGCACATAAAAAGCGACGAATTGCGTCGCTTTTTATGTGCTTGTTATTAAAACTCTTAATTTTAGGACTTACGCATTGGGTAGATGTGGGTGCGGGCTTCGCCCGCACCCACATCTACCTCAAGCCTAATAAATTCGTTCGGTTTGCGTAAGTCCTAAATTTATAACGTTTATCAGTCTAGTAAAGTACAGATGGTTATGTCCACGCCGAAGGCGTAGACATAACCATCTGTACTTCGCTTGCTTGAAAAGCGCTACAACATTGTTATGTAATTTCTGAGGAAGCTGATCGAATGGCGGGATTAGACTTTTTCTGAATATCTAATACTCGATAAATTTCTGTCTCTTGCTTTTTACCTTTGAGGGCATATTTACCCACAAACTCAGTCTTAAAATTATTATTTAACCTCTGATGGGTATCTTCACTAATCAAAATATGGTACGGTCCACCATCCACCTCTTTGTTAAAACTTTCGAGACGAGCAGCGATATTCACTGCATCTCCTAAAACTGAATACTCTAAGCGTTCAGAACTACCTAAACTACCAGCAATCACATTACCAGAGTTAATACCAATACCTGTTGTTACTGGTGGTAATCCCTGTGCAACCCAAATATCATTCATTTCTGCGAGTTTACGGGCGATCGCTAAAGCTGCCTCAACTGCCAATTGAGCATCACGGGTACGCTCAGTTTCATTGATATGGGGAATTGGGACACCAAAAACCGCCATTACTGCATCGCCGATATATTTATCGACCATGCCACCATGGGCTAACACTTCATTAGCGATCGTACCGAGATAGCTATTGAGCCAATTCAAGGTTTCTCCTGGAGCTTGAGCTTCGGCAGTCGTACTAAAGTTCCGCATATCAGTAAACAATACTGTTACATACACCTCTTGTCCTGTAATGCGTCCCTCTTCCATAAATTTATCGCGATTACTCCAAATGATATCTACAAGTTCTTTGGAAACATGGCGCGAAAAGATTCCCATCAAAACTTTGCGCTCGGATTGCTGAATGGCAAGTTGATAGGACATGACTAACACATTTGCTAAAATCAACCCCAATAATGAAGGAAAGATAGGGAGCCACAATGCTTGAGCAAAGGCAATATAACTACCAACAGTTAAACTAATCGAAAGAGTAACTAAAAGCCCAACAGTTTTGAAAGCATTAGGACTAAAGGTTGCAAGTCCACCGCCAATAATTGCCCAGACTGCTATCCAGAGGTTTTCAAAAACATTTGACCAAACCTGTATAAATTGGCGATCATCTAATGTAGCGCTAATTAACTGGCTGACAATATTGGCATGAATCTCCACTCCATACATCACCTCTTCATCAGCAGTAACGGGCGTAGCAAAGCTATCCTTGAGACTTCCCGCCGTTACGCCAATCAGTACAGCGCGATCGCGAAATTGATCTGGGGTAAATTTTCCATCAATGACATCACTTGCCCTGATATGTTGAAATGACCGTGGTTTACCGCGATAGCGGATCATTACTTGATATCCTCTATCATCTTCCTTGCGATATGCTCCATAATTTGCAGTCATTCGCGGAATAATCTGTTTTCCTGCCATAAATTGAATTGCATCTGGATTAAAAGCTATTTGCTTACTATGCAATTTTTGTAAATATAGCTGGGTGATTTCAAACGCAAAGGAACCTGAGTCGCCAACGATAGCAGAGCGCCGTACAACGGCTCCTTTATCTATAGATAAATTGACATATCCATGACGACTGATTTGTGCGAGATCTTTGGCAGGTTCAACATTGCTTCTACCTTTTACAGTGGCAAGAAATGTGGCATTAACGACATTACCTGCATTTTTAGTTGCTTCAACTAGCTCACTCCGTCCATCTAGTACAGGAAGATCAAGATATTTATCAATACCGATTACTGCGGGTTTTGCTGATGCGATTTGATTAATGAGTTTGGCAAAAAGTCGATCAGAAAATGGCCATCGAAATCTTTGAATATCGGCTTCAGAAATCTCTACAATGACAATACGTTGATCGCTTGGCTCGTTGAGTTGCGATCGCATAAAACTGTCATAACTCAAAAGCTCGATCTGCCTAAAAACGCCATTGTCCCGTAAGACTAGAACTCCTAATGATACTGATAGAGTAATCAAACCAGCAATTAGTCGCTGATGATTACATTTACAGAAAGCACCAAAATTAACTAAAGGGGCGGGGAGTTTCATTTTGATTGCCGATTGCCAAAAAGCGCCTTGTGCTTGTTTTTATTAAAAATTGAGGTATTTACTTACCACAATAGCAACTGAATTTGATTGTTAAAATAGCTCACTTTCCCTCACAAGTCGTCATTAGAATCGCAGTTGTGATTTTGCTATAGCAAACCTAAATAAGTTTGTCAGTATGATTGGATTCAGTTACACTCAGGCATCCATCATTATTGCTAGTTAAGCGCAAACGAATCCATTTACATCTCATTTAGGATCAATGTTTTTACGAATATCTAATCTAACTGCATCCTTCTATACCTATACATCAGCGAAATAGCTGTATTTACGATAAAAAAAAGAGGATGATTTGATTATCACCTCTCTTTTCTATTTGCTTTTTTTACTTAATTTACTGCAATTTCCAATCTGGAAGTAAATAACGCGAGTTCGGGATAATTTGAAACAGGCTTTGAGAGAGGGTTTGCTACGCAAACCCTCTCTCAAAGCCCAAAAGTAAAAGCCTTGCTTAGCAAGGCTTTTACTTTTGGGCTTTTAAAACTTGCCAGCTTAACCTGAACTCACGTTACATAGGAATTACATATCGACTTGAAAATCAGGTATTCCTAAAAAGCAAAGGATTTATTGTGGTAAGGATGGACGACGCGAAGCGCTGCCCATCCTTACCTATTTAGCAATACCGAAAATCACTATAGCAGTCCTAAATCATTTATAGATTTTTGGGTTTGTGGTTGCTATATGTTACTTCCAGTTTTTAGCAACAACTTCAGCTAAGTCAACAACACGTTGGCTGTAACCCCACTCATTGTCATACCATGCAACAACTTTTACCAAGTTACCACCCAACACCATCGTGAGAGAAGCGTCAACAATAGAGGATGCGTCAGTACCACGGTAATCGATGGAAACAAGAGGTAGTTCGTTGTATTCCAAAATACCTTTGAGAGAACCTTCAGAAGCAGCTCGGAAAGCTTCATTTACTTCTTGAGCGATCGTATGTTTTTCAACTTCAACAACAAAGTCAACTACGGAAACGTTAGGTGTTGGTACACGCAAAGCAATACCATTTAACTTACCAGCCAACTCAGGAAGTACGAGAGCAACTGCTTTGGCTGCACCTGTGGAGGTTGGGACGATGCTTAAGGCTGCAGCTCTAGCGCGGCGAAGGTCACGGTGGCTAGCATCAAGCAGGCGTTGGTCACCAGTGTAACTGTGGGTGGTGGTCATTACGCCCTTAATAATGCCAAAGTTTTCTTGGAGAATCTTGGCAACAGGAGCTAAACAGTTAGTGGTACAGCTAGCATTACTAATGATGTTATGGATATCATGGTTGTACTTGTCTTCGTTTACACCAACCACAAATGTGCCATCTTCATTTTTACCAGGAGCAGTGATGAGAACTTTCTTTGCCCCTGCACCGATATGTCGGCTAGCCCCAACCTTATCAATGAATACACCTGTAGACTCAATAATTAGATCAATATTCCAATCTTTCCAAGGCAAATTGTCAGGATTACGATCAGAAACAGTTTTGATAGTTTTGCCATTGACAGTAATCGTAGTGTCATCTGCACTAACATCTGCATCAAACTTGCCAAGCATGGAATCGTACTTCAACAAGTGAGCATTGGTTCTAGGATCAGAAGTATCGTTAAGTCCCACTACTTCTATGTTTGATTCTTTACGACCTGCCCAGCATCTGAGAAAGTTACGTCCGATGCGTCCAAATCCATTTATTGCTACCCTAATAGTCACTGCTTATCGCCCTTTATATAAATTTAACATTTAACTTTAATCTGATGCTTATGATACCGAAAAACCGTACCTAATTTATTTGCTGTTCTATCAAAATTTTAATGAAATTTATGTGCTAACACATAAGACCACTTGATTTGCATTTTTGAAAGTTAGATTTGAAAATTAGATTTGTGACTCACATCTTAACGATTAGTTACACCAAACTTCTGGAGCAAGTCATTAACTTGGCTTGAGATTAGGACAAATTGGTCGTTACAGGATAGAAAAAAGGCGAAAAAGACAACTATTTTTGAACGTCACACTTGTCACTAGCCGTACAGAGATAATCAAGTTTTATCTATTCAATCTCAAGATTCGCCATCCCTAAACCATCAGTTCGCCAAACCATCGGATGTATTGACTCATAGCCGCCCTAGTGGTGTCTCTAACATTCTTGATCACCTTTTTGCTTTAGCAATGTGGAAATTCCTTGCCTTTTTCCTTGATATTCTCTGCCCATCTCTTAACTAAACCAGTAACTGTAAAATAGGAACTAAGTTTTGAAAAGCACGGCAAAGCCGCGTCATCAAAATTTCACTTCTTTGTCTTTACAATTGGTTACAAATGTGGACACGATCGCAATTAGCTCTTTATTACTAAACATATTGTTGGGACTACTTATCCTCATGTATATCTTTCGCATCGTGATGACATGGTATCCCCAGATTCCCCTCAAGCAATTTCCCTATAGCCTGATTACATTTCCTACGGAACCTTTGTTATTCGTGCTACGGAAATTAATCCCACCCATCGGCGGCATTGATATTTCACCTGTAATCGGTGTCGGTATTTTCAGCCTTTTGCGGGAAATGTTGCTTGGTCAGCAAGGCATTTTGACAATGCTTCAATAGAAAGGCGGCGCGATTCGCCGCCTTTCTATTTTTGGGTTTTAGCTATAGCTAAGAAAACTTGCTATAATTACAGACTGTGATTATTTCAAGAGCGTAAGTTTTGATAGAACGCTATACGTTACCCGAAATGGGTCGGTTATGGACCGATCACCATAAATACCAAACTTGGTTGCAAGTTGAGATCGCTGTTTGCGAGGCTCAGGCAGAACTAGGATATATTCCTGCTAACGCCGTCGAAGAAATTAAGGCGAAAGCAAACTTTGATACCGATCGCGTTAATGAAATTGAGTTAACGGTCAAGCACGACATGATCGCGTTTTTGACCAACGTAAATGAATATGTAGGTGATGCAGGGCGCTATATTCACCTCGGCTTGACTAGTTCCGATGTGCTAGATACGGCTCTCGCAGTGCAATTAGTTAATAGTTTAGAAATCATCCAATCCCAGCTAGAAGAAGCGATCCAAGCGATTCGCTACCAAGCTCAACAACATCGCTACACGATTATGGCGGGTCGGACGCATGGTATCCATGCCGAGCCAATTACCTTTGGCTTTAAGCTTGCTGGCTGGTTAGCAGAAATGTTGCGTCATCGCGATCGCCTTTTATCCTTAAGTAAAAATATCGCTGTCGGTAAAATTTCAGGTGCAGTGGGAACCTATGCCAATGTTGACCCCCGCATCGAAGCGATCTCCTGTCAAAAATTGGGACTACAGCCCGACTCTGCATCAACGCAGGTAATTTCTCGCGATCGCCATGCCGAGTTCTCGCAAGTACTAGCACTGATTGGTGCATCGATCGAGCGCTTTGCCGTCGAAATTCGTAACCTTCAGCGAACCGATGTCCTCGAAGTAGAAGAACATTTCACCAAGGGACAAAAAGGCTCATCAGCAATGCCCCACAAACGCAATCCCATCCGTTCCGAGCGTTTAACAGGTATGGCGCGTTTATTGCGTGGCTATGCGACAACGGCTCTAGAAAATGTAGCGCTATGGCATGAACGTGATATCTCCCACAGCGCGGCGGAACGGGTATTGCTTCCTGATAGCTGCATCCTCACGCACTTCATGCTCAGAGAAATCACGGACTTGACCAAAAATCTGTTGGTGCATACCCACAACATGGAGCGCAATCTCTATTGTTATGGTGGTGTGGTATTCAGTCAGCAGGTGTTGCTTGGACTAGTCACTAAGGGCTTGAGCCGTGAAGATAGCTATGCGATCGTCCAGAAAGCTGCCCACCTTGCATGGAATAAAACCGACGGTGATTTCCGTAAGTTAATCAGCGAAGATGAAACCGTAAAGAAAACTTTCTCTGATGAAGAGTTAGCTGCTTGTTTCGATCCCAATAAGCATCTGAAGAATCTTGATCAGATTTACCAAAGATTGGGGATTTAGTTTTGGGCTTTTAGCTTTTTGACAATTTTATTGTCTGCTAAAAAGGCGGCGCAATGCGCCGCCTTTTTTATTACTCGACTGCAAAAGTAATCGCGACTACGGCGCGGATATCTTTGTCGATGGTGGTGGTGTTGTATGCTCCACTGTTGCTGACTTCGGTGGAATATCGGGCGGTAATTTGGAAGACATCGGTTTCGGCTTTGCGGATTGTACCGAGGCGACTGCCTGAGACATTGACGATCGCTTCACCCCTCGCTTTAGCATCCTTAGTCGCTTCAGAAATCATATCTACACGCAATTTGCCAAGTTCAGTGTAGAGATATTCCGCAGGTTCAGAGATGAAAGGTAGGCCATCATTAATCAATTCTGTACTTGATCGCGCGATCGCAGTAATGGCATCGACATCTTTGGAACGAACTTCAAAACGTTGGACGAGGCGATAGGCAATGGTTCGACCTGTTTGCACACCATTAATATTGGTTTCGGGAATCGGCTGCGTATCGATCGCACTCAGGGTGATTGCTTCATTGGGAATATTTTTGCTCTTGAAGTAGGCTTGTACCTTTTCGGAATGGCGTTTAAGTTCTTGGTAGGCGAGTGGCAGTGTGGTTTGCTGACTCGAAACGGAACTTCGCCAGATCACAAAATCGGAACGAATCGGACGGGTTGAGGAACCAATTACGGTCAGGTTGTCATTTGACCTAAGCGATCGCAGGGCATTACTGGCGAGATAAGCGCTACCGACTAGGGCGATCGCAAGGGCAAGCATTCCGCTAAATAGTTGGGGAAATGCTCTGGGGGTTGGGACGTGAGATTCTGTCAGCATGGCTTTGTGAGGTATCACTAAGTTAGCTGACGCAGAGCGTTGGAATTAGTTACGGGATGCAATAAATCGCAACTATCATATTCCCGAAGTTTCCCCTATTATTTCCTAAATAGCCCTTATCATTGAAATTAATTAGGACTTACGCATTGGGTAGATGTGGTGCGGGCTTCGCCCGCACCACATCTACCTCAAGCCTAATAAATTCGTTCGGTTTGCGTAAGTCCTAATTTTGCAAGAAGAAATTAGCTGATCGTGTTCTTGAAAACGCAAATGCAAATAGCAGGGTGTTGTCTTGTGAGGAGGCGATCGCATTATTGCAAGAACATCGTGAGGTAATCAATTCTTTTGCCTGATATTTTGGTATATCCTGATGTGCCTTGGGAAGATATGCAGTCTTTGCAAAATTTTACAGTCCATACAGGCAGTTCATGAATTGCCTCGACAGCCTGAACTTAGTGGCATAATACTAGATGGAAAAATTATGCTAATGCGTAATATTGTTTACGGATTTTTAGCGACCGATCGCTTTTTATCCAAATCTTGAAATCCAACCCTAAATCATAAGTTCATGGCTAGCCTCCCCTCCCTTTCTGGTGCTGAAATTCGTGCGAAATTCCTCAAATTCTTTGAAGAGCGTAATCACAAAGTTCTACCTAGCGCATCCCTTGTCCCCGCCGATCCCACCGTATTACTCACCATCGCGGGAATGCTACCATTCAAACCGATTTTTTTAGGGCAGCAAGAGCCTGAAGTGCCGCGCGCCACCACATCTCAGAAATGTATCCGTACCAATGATATCGAGAATGTGGGTAGAACGGCGCGTCACCATACCTTTTTTGAAATGTTGGGGAATTTCAGCTTTGGTGACTATTTCAAAAAAGAAGCGATCGCATGGGGATGGGAACTAGTCACTCAGGTTTATCAATTGCCTCCTGATCGCCTCATAGTTAGCGTCTATCACACCGATGAAGAAGCTTTTGCAATTTGGCGCGATGTGATCGGTATTCCTGCCCATCGGATTCAGTGTATGGGTGATGATAACTTCTGGGCATCGGGGGCTACTGGTCCCTGTGGACCTTGCTCAGAAATCTATTTTGACTTCCATCCAGAAATAGGTGATGAACATATTGATTTAGAAGATGATTCACGCTTCCTAGAGATTTATAATCTTGTCTTCATGGAATTGAATCGTGATAGTCATGGTAACCTCACACCTCTTAAGAAACAGAATATTGATACAGGTTTAGGCTTGGAGCGGATGGCACAAGTATTGCAAGGCGTTCCGAATAATTACGAAACCGATTTAATCTTCCCAATCATCAAAAAAGCTGCTGATATTGCAGGGCTTGACTACCACAAGAGCGATGAGAAAGTTAAAACTTCGCTCAAGGTGATTGGCGATCATGTGCGTTCAGTTGTCCATATGATTGCTGATGGGATTAATGCCTCTAATGTCGGACGTGGTTACATTTTGCGTCGTCTCCTGCGTCGAGTTGTGCGTCATGGTCGTTTGATCGGTATTTCAGGAATATTTGCCTCCGAAGTTGCCGAAGTTGCGATCGCTCTTTCTCAGTCAGTTTATCCCAACACTCGCGAAAGAGAATATGTGATCAAAGATGAAATCAAAATCGAAGAGACTCGCTTCTTACTAACCCTAGAACGTGGTGAGAAGTTGTTAGAAGAGATTCTGGCTAAGCCTGAAGTGAAGACCAGCAAAACCATTTCAGGTGTTGATGCTTTTACCCTCTATGACACCTATGGATTTCCACTGGAATTAACTCAAGAAATTGCCGAAGAGGAAGGTTTTACGGTTGATGCTGATGGCTTTGAGTCAGAAATGAAGAAGCAACAGGAGCGATCGCAAGCTGCCCATGAAGATATTGATTTACTGGCCAAGGATAACTGGGTAAATATTGCCAAAGAAATAGGTAAGACTGAATTTCTTGGCTATACAGAACTTAGTAGCACTGCTAAAGTTAAAGCAATTCTGGTCAATGGCGAACTGACGCAAAAGGCGATCACTGGTAATAAAGTCCAAATCGTACTAGATCGCACTCCCTTCTATGCGGAGTCTGGCGGACAGGTCGGGGATACAGGTTATCTCGCCATTGGTGAAGCGATCGCTAAAGTTAGTGATGTGCAAAAGCAAGCTGATTTATTTATCCATATTGGACAAATTGAACGCGGTGAAATTGCTGTCGGTGATAACGTCAATGCTCAAATTGCTTTATCCGAGCGTCGTCGTATCCAAGCCCACCATACCGCTACCCACTTATTACAATCAGCCCTGAAGAAAATCGTTGACTCCAACATATCTCAAGCAGGTTCTCTCGTTGATAGCGATCGCCTCCGCTTTGACTTTAATCTCAATCGGGCTGTCACAGCCGAAGAAATCCTGCAAATAGAACTCCAAATCAATAACTGGATTGCTGAAGCCTATGACTCCGTAATTGAAGTATTACCCATCGCCCAAGCCAAAGCTAAAGGCGCGATCGCCATGTTTGGTGAAAAGTACGGCGCTGAAGTCCGCGTGATCGATATTCCAAACGTATCGATGGAACTGTGCGGCGGTACGCACGTTAAAAACACTAGCGAAATCGGCGTATTCAAAATCATTTCTGAAACTGGCGTTGCCTCTGGTGTGCGCCGCATCGAAGCGATCACAGGTCAAGCGGTTCTAGAATATCTAACGGTTCGAGACAACATCACTAAGGACTTAAGTGATCGCTTTAAAATCAAGCCCGAAGAAATTAGCGATCGGATTACAGGTTTGCAGAACGAGTTGAAAAATTCTCAAAAGGAAGTGGAAACTCTCAAGCAACAACTAGCCCTAGTCAAAGCCGATAGCCTCCTGACCGAAGCAAAACCCGTTGGTGATTTCAAGGTCTTGGTAGCTCAACTCCCTGATATTGAAGCCGAAGCATTGAAATCTGCTGCAGAAAAACTCTCGGCAAAACTCGGTAACAGTGCCGTTGTTCTCGGCTCCTCTACGGAGGATGGCAAAGTAACCTTGGTTGCATCCTTTAGCAAAGAGGTCAATGCGAAAGGCTTACAAGCTGGTAAATTTATCGGCGCGATCGCCAAAATCTGCAATGGTGGCGGCGGCGGTCGTCCAAACCTCGCCCAAGCAGGCGGCAAAGACGCGAGCAAGTTACCTGAAGCTCTAGAAACTGCAAAATCTCAATTAAGACAAGCTCTTGCATAAATAAGTAGCTCAACTTAATTAAAAACAAGCCAGAGTTTTGTTCCGCCCGCGTAGCGGGCGGAACAAAACTCTCGGTTTTTAGTTTACTTATGTCTAGCTACTTAGAAAATAAGTAATGCATTGCATCCCTTATTCTTTGAAGATCATAATGGAATTAAGATATCATGCTGACTAATATCAGAATGCTCATACAGGCTTGCAAAAATTCTTCTATTGCCTACGAGATTTTGCATCCGAATCAGAATGTGGTGAAGGTTAAATTTGGTGATCGCGAATATTATTTCACTAACTACTCAACACCTTTAACATCGCAATCTGTTGCGGAGATTTTTAAAGACAAGCAGTATTTTTATCAAATCTTTCAGGGTGTGGTGAGGATGCCGCGAACGCTCTCTTTTATTTCTCCATATTGTGATGAAAAGTATTTAGAGTATTTAGAATTTTCTTCAATTGATAAAATCATTACCGAAATCAAAAAGAATTTTGCATTACCAGTTATTCTTAAAAGAAATCGAGGATCAGGTGGGAATAATGTTTTTAAATGCACAGATTTACTAGAGGTTCGTAATGCTCTAGATCATATTTTTAATATCAATAGTAAAAATTATGATTATGTTGCTTTAGTACAAGAGCCTATTCATATCGTTAAGGAGTATCGCTCTGTTTGTCTAAATCATGAACAAATTGTCTTATACGAAAAGGATATTTCTCAAGCTAAATTCACAGGGAATCTGAGTCCGTTACATTGGGAAGGGGCGATCGCGAAGCAAATTGATGATGTTCATGTGATGCAGGCGATCAATCAATTAATTAAACCAATTTTTCAGAAAATGGCGATCGCCTATGTCGGTTTAGATATTGCCTTTGATAATCAGGGTAATTACTGGTTGATTGAAGCAAACTCACATCCAAATTTTGATATTTTCATTCGGGACAATGGCGAAGAAGCGATTGTGCAACTTTTTCAAAAAATTCTTGAATATTTAAAGACATAAAAAAGGTGTCAGTGCTGAGCACTGACACCTTTTTTAAATTAAAACTATAGCAAGCCGATTTGGGAAAGAATACCTTGACCAGTGAGCAACTCTGTCGCTAAACCGATAACGAAGCCAAGCATTGCAAGACGACCGTTCCATGTTTCAGCGAAGGTGTTAAAACCAAATTTGGGTTCTGTAGTGTCAGACATTGCAATTATCTCCTTTGTTTTTTGATTTTTAGACTTTAAAAATCTTTGCTTGAATTAATAATACTTTATATTTCTTAACACACCATACTACCTAGGGTAGATTCGATAAAGCTATCAGAGTCATTACCTAATCTGATATAGGATGTGAAATCAAGCTAGAGAGTAAGTCGCTTATATTTAGCAATCCTAATCCATTTGTAGATTTTTGGGTTTGATGGAGCGCAATCCTTTAGGGGCGCTCCATCAAACCATTTAGGATTGCTATAGCGAACGACCTACTCTCTGTTGTTTTTGAGTTAGGCAGAGCTGATTAACGCAAATCTCAAACTGACGTTACAGCGCTTTGCACCACTTTCAAAAATATCTCTGTACTACTCAAAGTCTCAATAGGCTGTAATTACTTGCTCAGTGTGATCAAGAAATATTTGTGCTAAAGGAAACGCAACATTTGTAAAGTCTAGTGTCAGAATTAGAATAGGTAACTTTAGCTAATGGTTGATCTTAATGTCTTTAGAACATCCACCAATTATGTTGGTGGACGGTTATAACGTAATTGGTCTATGGCGGCACTTGCAGGAAATTCGTGATCTGCGGGGGTTTGATGTAGCGCGATCGCATTTAACCGAAACTATGGTCAACTTTAGTGCCTATCACGGCTATAAGACCACATTAGTCTTTGATGCCTATGTACAAGCTACACCTGCCAAAGTTGAGAGGATTACCAAAAATCTCAAATTATATTTCACCGATCATAATGAAACTGCGGATACCTATATCGAGCGTCAATGTGGAAAATACCGACGCGATCCGCTCAGGCATTTAAAAAGAATTATCGTGGTCACTTCTGATCGTGCTCAGCAACTTACTGCCGTTGGCTTTGGTGCGGAGTGGCTATCGGCAACGGCTCTAGAAAATGAAGTAGAATCAACTCTGCGATCGGTTCAAAGTCAGCAAAAAACACAAAAAGCAAATACCAATAATTTGTTAGGCAATCGCATCGATAGGGACATCAAAGATAAATTAGCTAAGTGGCGTAATCGACTGAATTAACATTTTTCGCTTTCGTTGAACTAACGTTGAATGAAGGATAGGGAGTAACAATCGCCAAATTCAAGGATGAAATGTAACGCCTAGAGATCTTTGCCTAAAGGGACTCATAAGGATAATCTGATGATAATCACAACAATCAGGAGATCCTCATGATCTTTACTCATCTTAGAATCAAAGAAAGAAGTGAACTGTATAAACTGCGAGTCATCACGGGAGCATATCAAACTGGCACTGAGTAAATATACTTAGGAGAATAGGAATAGCCATAGAGATAAGCGCGAGAGTGAAAAGTGTAAAGTGTAAAGTCTAGGATGTAAGGAGAGAGACAATCCAAGCACACAATAACTAACAGTAAAACCAATGAATATCCGCAAAGAAATACTCAATGAATTGTTGCAAGAAAAACACCATCTGACCTATTCGGAGAAGGAGGAATCCTGAAACAACTAACCACCGCATTAGTAGAGCGAGAGCCTTAGAAGCAGAACTATCGACTCATCTAGAGTAGAAGAAACATGAATCCAGACCAGAAGGACAAACCAACAGTCGCAATGGTTATGGTCAGAAAAAAGTGCAAAGCGAATTTGGCACAGCAGAAATCACAGTCACCGAGCAGTTGCAAGAAAAGCATGGTGTCGAAGTATCACCAATCCTCATCACCAATGTCACTGACGAGGTAATTGATATGGAAAGGTACAAGGAATTATTGAGTATTATCGATTTGCTATCCTCTTTGTCCTTGGAGCCTATTTAGGCTTTTTGTGGTGTTTTGAACGCTTGTTTGTCAATTCTGGGACGGGAAGGCAGCGTTTTAATGTCCTTAAACTTAAACTTGATTGAGCGCCTTTGGAAATTTGTCACAAAGTAATATCTCTACTCAGTTTATTATCCTGATTTTGATTCTTTCAAATTTGCTATTGCTTCTTGTCTTGAGAATTCCCGCACTACCCATAAAGCTGCTTTGGATTCTTTATTGACTTTGCGCTTTCAGTCTCTTGAAAATGTTAAGTCTATTCCCTGTTAAGGTATATAAGACTCGCGGTGCGAGTCTTATATACCTTAATGGTGACGGTTGCGTCGAGAGTTATTTCTTACTGGTATAGGAATCAACTCAGGTTGGGGTTGGTTTTGTCCCAAAAGGGCTTCCAAAACGCGATTTAGAATGTCGCCGATCTCCTTCAGAGCTTTCTTGATCGCTTTCACTATGTTTGGCTCCCTATCATCATTTAGGTTTATTTACTCAATCATAACAAATCTTTTTCTAAACAAATCTAAAGCTGAGCTTACAGTTGCCATTCTGATCCAATTTCTACCTCTAGAGGGACTAAACCGTAACTCGATCGCCTCGACTTTGCTCTGAGGATCAGCGATCCCGATGTAAACTAACCCCACAGGTTTAGTATCTGTGCCACCCGTTGGACCTGCGATCCCCGTAATGCTAATGCCCCAGTCAGATTTGAGTTTTGACTTAACGCCGATCGCCATTTGTTTAGCAACGATCGCACTAACGGCTCCACATTGCTCGAGAGTTTGGCGATCAACATTTAACAAATCAACTTTAACTTCATTGCTATAGCTAATCACGCCACCGAGGAAATAGCTGGAGCTACCTGAAACCTCTGTGAGTGTTTGTCCTAGCCATCCGCCTGTGCAGGACTCTGCAACGGCGAGGGTTTGTCCACGTTCTTGGAGGAGTTTACCTGCCACACTGGCTAAGGTGTCCTCATCAGTGCCATAGCAAAACTCGCCTGTGAGTTCGCGAATTTCTGCTTCAACGGGGGCAATTAAGGCGATCGCTTCTTGTTGAGTATTGGCTCTTGCCGTAATCCTGAGTCTGGCTTGTCCATAATTAGCGTATGGCGCAACCGTAGGATTTTTAAGATCAAATAAGTGATTAACCTTAGTTGCTAATGCTGATTCCGCGATCCCCCAATACAGCAAAACTTTGGAGTGAAATATGCCTTGCCCATAATTTCTGGTTTGCAACAAACGGGCAGCCGTATGCTCCCACATCGGATATAGCTCACTCGGTACACCAGGGAAGGTGAGAATTAACAAATTGGGCTGGGGTTCCCAGATCATGCCAGGAGCTGTACCCACAGGGTTAGGTAAAATCTCAGCACCCTTGGGTAGCAAGGCTTGTTTGCGATTGTTTGCCGTGAGTTTGCGACCAGTTTGTGTTGCCATTTGCTGAATGCGTTCCCAAATTTCAGGACGCTCTTCGAGGGGGGTATCAAAGAAATTGGCGATCGACTCGGTGGTGAGATCATCGGGTGTAGGTCCCAAACCACCAGTAGTAATGATTAAGTTCGAGCGACTAGCGGCAATTTCTAGAGCTTGATGAATGCGAACAGGATTATCACCGACAACGGTTTGATAAAAATGTGGGACTCCCAGTAAAGCCAACTGTTGAGCTAAATATTGGGCATTACTATTGAGAATCTCGCCCAGTAATAACTCTGTTCCGATGCAAAGAATTTCCGCGCCTGCTTTCATATACTTGTTTTCACCAAAAAATAAAGGGGTCGCTAAGCAACCCCTTTATTTTAGTTAATGGTTTCACGTCGTTTCGGTTTTTCAACATTAATCCGAGGACGCTCGATTTGGAATTGTTGGCGTTCTTGATTCTCTGAGCTACGATCTTGATAGTCATCGGAGGTTGCATTGGGAGTTGGGTCAAAAACTTCAAATCTAGCACTATGACCAAATTCTTGGGCTGCGGTCATCACAACTGTCCGCACTGCTTGAATTGTTCGTCCCCCTTTGCCAAAAACTCGCCCTCGATCTTCTGGATTGAATGCAACTCTAATCCAGACGCGATCACTTTTGCTATTTGACTCAAAATCTACCCGAAGTGCTTCTGGGTAGGTTAGTAATGGCTTTAGCAAAAAACTAATTAGGGCGTTGTAGTCAGGCATTTTTTAGGCACTTACGAGGTCAAATACCTTGGCTTTTTCGAGGATGCGACGTACCGTGTCAGTGGGTTGAGCACCTTTTTTGATGCGATCAACGATCGCAGGTACATCAAGTTGGGTTTCTTTGGTACGTGGGTTGTAGAAACCAAGCTCGGCAAGGGGACGACCATCGCGGCGGCTGGTGCTATTGACAACTACAATGCGATAGCTGGCTTCAAACTTCTTGCCAAATCGCTTTAATCTCAACTTAATCATGGGTTTATGGCTCTAAAATTTCTGCGTGATTCGGTTCAATATTTTAGCAGGGTTTCCATCATAGCATGATTGGAATTTGTTGCGAAAGCATATTAAAAGCCTTTGACCTACGCTGCGCGTCCGTTAAAGGCTTTGAGATTATTTGGATTATATTTTTGATTGTAATTTGATTGTACTAGTTTAAGTGATTGTGCTGAAAACTACTAATAGCGTAGTAGCTATTTATCTTTACAATTAATACACTAAATACAATGTGATTTCAGCCTGTTTTGCGTTAAGCTTGTATGCTTATAACGTTGTAAAGGCACAATTACTTTATGGTGCAAGAACTCACACGAATCCTCAAAGAGGTTCGATTCCCCGAAAGCGCTCCTGCTGCTTATCCTGTATTTTTCAGGACTTATAGCCGCAAGTATAATAACAAGCGAGAAAGTTGGGCGGAGGTATGCGATCGCACACTTACAGGTTTAAAAAAACTCGGTAAACTCACCTCAGAACAAGCTGATCTGATCGACAAGATGCAAAAGCAGCTTAAGTCCCTCACCTCTGGGCGTTGGCTGTGGGTCGGTGGCACTGAATGGGTTGATCGCCCCGAAAACTTTTCAGGATCTTACAATTGCACCAGCACTAATGTGATTGACTGGCGAGCCTTTGGCTTGATGATGGATCTCGCTATGCAAGGCTCTGGCACGGGTGGCGTATTAGAGCCGCAGTACATCTGCCAACTGCCCGTAATTCGTAACCAGTTGCAAGTAAATGTGGTCGGTGCGATCGGGGCAACTCCTGTCGAGCATCGTCGCCACAACACCGAAGTTGAGTTTGACTATGCCAACAATGCCGTTAAATTCCATGTGGGCGATAGTCGTCAAGGTTGGGTCAAGTCCTACCAGTCTCTACTAGAGCTATCGAGCGACGAGAAGTTTGATGCATCCAATCCCGTCCAAATCACTGTTGATATCAGTGATGTGCGCCCCAGTGGTGAAGCCCTCAAGGGTTTTGGTGGTATGGCAAATCCTGTCAAGTTGCCTACGCTTTACGATCGCTGTGCCAATATTTTAAACAAGGCGATCGGTCGTCAACTCACCTCAGTCGAGTGCTGCATCCTCATCGATGAAGCCGCAGTTTGCATCGTGGCTGGCAATATTAGACGTTGTCTTCCTGAAGATGCCCTTGTGCATACATCTAAAGGCTTAGTTGCGATTAAGGATGTACAAATTGGCGACTTGGTTCAGACTCCTTTAGGATTTCGGAAAGTCCTGAATAAATTTGATCAGGGAATGCAAGAAGTTCAAGAAATTGAAACCAATGCTACTCTCCCTAGAGCAACAATTAATCATCGTGTAGCCGTTTTGGCTGATGCTAAAGGGAGCATTCGTTGGAAATATGTGGCGGCACTTGAAGAAGGCGATCGCCTCATGCACAGTATTCAAATTCTTTCGGGAACAGTTACCCATTTACCAGCAGACGATACTGAGCAACGTCCTAGTCATAGTCGCACTGCTAAGTCTATTACTATTCCCGCGTTAACTCCTGAAGTTGCTTGGTTGATTGGTTTTACGCATGGTGATGGCTATGTAGCTTTAGGGCGAAATAAACATGCCAAGCCCTATGGACGGGTAGAGTGGGCTATGAATGCCACCCAGCCCGAGCTTTGCCAAAAGCTTCAGAGCAAACTGGATCAAGCTCTGGCAATGTTTGGCTTGACAGCTACTCACGGAATTGTCAATGGTGAGAACACCGCTAAAACAGTCTGTTCTTCAATTCGTTTAGCTGAATACTTCTATAAGCATATTAAACAACCAAACACTGTTTTAGAAGTTCCATCTTTCATCTTGCAAGGATCTACAGATATTCGTTCTGCTTATCTTGCAGGATTAATGGATAGTGATGGTGCAGTCGATAATCGTCCACCGCATCTAGTAACCTCTGTTTACCGTCAATTTGTTAGACAGGTAAGTGCAGTTCTTTCGAGTCTTGGGATTGCTGGCAGAATCGTTATTACCAGACCTAAAGAGCAAAACTGGCAAGCAAAATATAACCTCACTATCCCTGCACTAAAGGAACGATATAACGCTCTCATTGCTCAACATTCAGTCAAGGGCGAAATTCGTCAAGGATTGAAGATGTATGGATTTACGATCGCTGGTGAAATGATGCGAGAAGCCTATACCTACAGCGAAATGCGTGATATGGGCTTCCAAGGCTCTCGTTCGGGCAATTCCAATTATGAGCGCTATATTGCTGAATCTGATGTCAGTATGGATATTCCTGTAAGTGTCAAAGGTTTGGGTAGTCAAGACTATGTGCAGACCTATGACATTGAAGTAGAAGAAGCCCATTGTTTCTATTGCGATGGCTATCTCACACACAACTCAGCAGGTATGCGCCAGTTCTCCTCTGAAGATACACTTGGTTCTGTCGCAAAGGATAATCTCTGGCAGCAAGATGAAGCGGGTAACTGGCGCATCGATCCTGAGCGTGATGCACTTCGTATGGCGAACCACACAAGGGTATTCCATCGCAAACCGACTGAACAAGAATGCGTGGATGCTGTTCGCAAACAATACTATTCGGGTGAAGGTGCAATTCAATGGGCGGGTGAGGCGATCGCCCGTTCTAATGCTGACCTATTAAACACTGCCGACAAGAAACAAAAATTTGTGGAACTCTATAGTCAGTCTAGGGATTTAGCTAAGGAATATCTTCGGCAGCTTCTACTAGAGCATCACACAAATTCCTAACCAATCCAATAATAGATGAGAGAAAACTTATGCAAAAAGTGATGAATGATTTGGAACTAGAGCTTGAGCATCGAATGAGTCGTTATGGACTCAATCCGTGTGGTAGATAATTTTGCCTCACGTTAAAAACCCGGCAAAAACGGGGAAGGCTGAGACGCTAATCCCGTGGTAACTGGAAGAACTAAAGCACTTCCAGCACCGTACAGAGTAGAGGATGAACCTACAAGAAAAGTGCGTTTGCACTATAATCTTTTTAGAATAGAAACCTCCACGAGTGTCGGGCTATTAATGAACGGAAGAACTTATTGCGGCTACTATCAAGGCTATTATCTCAAATCGACCTTAGAGTACATTTACGCTCGATATCTCGACTATATGGGAATCCAATGGCAATATGAGGTCAAAACGTTTTCGCTTTCTACGGGAGGCTCATATAAACCTGATTTTCTATTAGCTGATGGTTCCTATGTAGAGATTAAAGGTGGATTTAATTATGAGACTGATTTACCTCGAATCTTAACTTTTGAGAAAGACTATGGACTGAATGTTAAAGTTCTTCAAGAGAAAGACCTACGAAAGTTAATTCATCCCACACCATTTATTTTTGAGCAACTCAAGCAAGAGTGGAAACAAATAGCAAATGGATTGGGTATGGATACCTCTGGTCAAAACAATCCACGCTACGGTGTAGAAGCATCCCAATCAACAAAGGCAAAAATTGCCCAAAAAGCAAAGGCTAGATTGCAAGATGCTGAGTATCGTCAGAAGTGGTTAGACTCTAGAGCAAAGAGTGAAAAAGTTCAACTGCAAACAGAAAGTCTAAAACAATACAATCTTCAACGCTATTATCAAGTCTTTACGACCTGTGCATACTGTAAGAAGAGTTTTGAAGTTTTATTTCGCAAGAATAATCCTCAAACATATTGTTCATACAAATGTTCTGTAAACGCTACTCGCTCAAAGACATTCTCTGAAAATGCTCAGGTAATACAGGCGATCGCCCTTAAGTTTGCAGAGACTTATCCAATAGAGATAATGACCTGTAAGCTCAATAAGATTAAGCCTGTTCTTGAACCTTTCTACGAACAAGTCCGTAATCAATTTGATATTCAAGATGAGAGAACTCTTAGCAAAGCCTTGTTAGGTAAACAAACTAGCCGTAAAGAGATCCTTTACTATTTTCGTTCTTTGGTAGAAAAGGTACTCGGAGCTAACGCGAATTATGAAGCGTTAGAACTAGAGGATAAAGAGCCTCTAGGATAACAAAACAATAAAAATACTGGAAATTCTCGGTGCTGATTTTCACTGTAATCTATCGGAGGTACATCTCAATCAACTCAATCCTCGCAATGAGAAAGAACAGGAAGAAGCCTTTAAGGCAGGTGCTTTATCTGTCGCGGCTTTGCTCAATCATCGCTTCAATGAAGAACGCTATCAATACAGTCGTGAAATCGACCCAATTGTGGGTGTATCCTTCACAGGATTATTTGACTTCTTCGTTCATGCCTTTGGTGTGGAATGGCTGCGCTGGTGGGAAGCAGGTCGTCCTGATACCGTGCAGGGGCTAGACTTCAAAGAGAAGGAAGCTGATTATCTCAATCGCTGGCGTGAAATTGTGCATCAGACAGTTTGGGAATATTGTGACGCGCATGGCTTACGCCGCCCGAATCGTTGCACAACAACTCAACCTGCGGGATGCCTCGATCGCACTGCTTTACGCATTTTTGATCAAGGTTTGCTCTATGCCGATGAAATTGTCGAAGCGGGTAGTGGTGAGAGCAAAGGTTTAGATTTGAGTGTGCGGAATGGCATTGCTGCGGATACAGCGATCGCTAATCAGCCTCTCAACCTAGTGCGTGTCACTCTTGCAAATGGTCGTGTCTTGCGGATGACTCCTAATCATCGCCTTGCGATCGCCAATCAATGGGTGAGAGCCGATCACCTAGAACTTGGTATGGACATTGACTATTCCCTTGGTGAATACCGTCATACAGAAGATGCTCTATTGCTCAGCCTCAATTCTGCTCAATATACTCGCGAAGGTCGTAAAGAACTTTTAGGGCATAGTCGTGGTGTGCTGACTGCGGAAATCTCAACACCAACTACATTAAATCCAGAATTGGGTTATTTCTTAGGTTGCTTGTTTGGCGATGGCGCTATGAGTGAAAGCAAAGATCGGGTACGATTTGCTTTCAATGAGAAAGAGCTAGATTTGGTGGAGCGTTTGCAAGCGATCGCCCAAAATCAGTTTGGACTCGTAGGCAAAATCAGCCATGATCCTCGCAATGGCGGCACAAGAGGCGAATTAACCTTTGCTTCTGGACAGTTGTTTGATTGGCTGAAGTTGAACCAATTACAGAAAGGTAGCAGTAAGGATCTAGATCGGATTCCTCTCGCAATTCGTAAATCCTCCCGCGAGACAATTCTTGCCTTCTTCTGTGGTTTGATTGATACCGATGGATGCGTTCGGGTAAAAGGTGATCTTTCCATTGACTCATCGAGCGAAGCCTTTATTCGCAACCTGCAACAGGTTGGTGAAGCCGTTGGTTTGTGCTTTGGTATTTTCCATAATACTCAAGGTGAGAACTTGCAAGGTCAAAAGGATATGTGGGGCTTATCCCTCAGTCGGATGTTGTCACAACCTGAATCCTTGGCTTATCTCAATACCCACAGCCGCAAATGTCAGCTACGTCCATTACCAGAACCCAAACGCCAATTTGCATTCCATCCCTATCGCGTCACTAGCATCGAGTTTGAAACTACTCCCGACTACAGCTATGACTTTGCGGTATCAGGAATTGATGATGACGACTCATGGTATTGGCAAGGTGCGCTGAAGTCTCACAATACCAAGTCTCTGCTTACTGGTGCTTCCCCAGGATGGCATCCACCGAAGGCACAGCGTTTTATCCGTCGGATTACTTTCCGTAAGGAAGATCCTGTGGCGCGGGCTTGCATGGACTATGGCTATAGCATCATTCCTTCGCAATCGGATAAGGATGAGAATGGACAATTGCTCAACGATCCGTTCGATCCGAGATGTACGGAATGGCTGGTGGAGATTCCTGTGAGTGTTTCTTGGGCTGACCTTGACGGTGCGGACATGGTGGACATCAGTAAGTTCGATGTGATGGCGCAGTTTGATTTCTATATGCAGGTGCAGAAGCATTACACCCGTCATAATACTTCCGCAACTTTAGAATTGCGCGAGCATGAAATCGAGCCTTTAGGGAAGAAAATTTACGAAGCGATTCGTGATGATGAGGGTTATATCTCGGCGGCGCTATTGGCACGTTTTGATGACCTACAAACCTTCCCTCGTTTGCCCTTTGAGCCAATCGATAAGGCTACCTATGAGAAGCTCAGTGCTGAGGTGCTAGAACGTCGCAAGTCTGATGATTTTTACGCGAGTTTGTTGCGTTATGATTCGGGTGAGTTGATGGAGGCGGGACCTGCGGGTTGCGATTCGGATAAGTGTATGTTCCCTGAGCAGAAGCCATAGATTCTCTATAACATAGTGACTTGGTTGATTAGATAGAAAGTTTCTATCTAATCAACCAAAATTTGAAACAGGAAAAATACTTATGGTAACTCGATAATTTTAAAGGTCATTATCAATGCCGCATCAAATTGTAATTGATACCAATGTCATTGTTGCTGGATTGAGATCTAGACGTGGCTGTGCATTTCAGTTGTTAAGTCTCATTGGTACAGAATGCTTTGACATACATCTATCAGTACCTCTGGTCATGGAATATAGAGATGTTTTGTCTAGAGAAGGGCAGATTTCTTACCTTAGTTTGGATGATGTAGATGATTTAGTTGATTTTTATTGTCAAGTGGGGATAAAGCATGAAATTTTCTTTCTCTGGCGACCATTTTTGCGAGATCCAAAGGATGATTTGGTATTAGAGCTTGCTGTTAAAGCTGGAGGTGCGAGTATAATTACATATAACACTCGTGACTTTAACGGTGTTGAGCAGTTTGGAATACAATTGTTTAAGCCTCCAGATTTTTTACGGTTGATAGGAAAGTTGCTATGAGTATCGTCCAAGTTCAAATCCCTGATTCTTTACACAAGAGTTTGTCTGAACTTGCAAGTCGTGATGGCATTTCTATTGAACAGTTTATATCTACAGCGATCGCTGAAAAGTTGTCAGCGCTGATGACGGAAAGTTATCTCAGTGAACGGGCTAACAGGGGTAGTCGAGCAAAGTATGAGGCAATCTTGGCAAAAGTTCCTGATGTTGAGCCAGAAGCCTATGACAAAATCCCAGCTATTTAAACAACTTCATAGTGTATGCACAAACAGGAAATATAAAGCTATGCAAGCAATTCAGTTACAGCAAACTATAGAAAAAGATGGTGAAATTCATCTCAGCAATCTTAAAGTAATTGCTAAATCTATAGATGCTCTCAATCTAACTGAGCAATTATGGCTTTTGGAGCATATAGCACATCAAATTCGGATTAAGAATGAATTAGCGGCAATGGCACAAGATCCGCAAATTCAAGCTGAGCTTTCTCAGATTCAGCAAGAGTTTGCTGTTACAGATTTTGATGGTCTTTGAAATATGGCTATATTGCGATCGCAAATCTATTTTGTAAATCTCAATCCGACTGCTGGCAGAGAGCAAAGTGGCACAAGACCTGTTTTAGTTCTTTCCATTGATGATATTAATCGTCTTCCTTTTATCGTGACTGTTGTTGTAAGAATGATATTGTCAGATTAATTATATGACTATAGGTAGCTTTTGTGGGTTTCCGGGAGATTGGACATATCAAGGTAAAGCAAAACTCTTACTTAAAGACACAGTTCAATTGGTAACAGTTAGCTTGCGCTTTATTTTTACGGAACAATCTGAAATAGATGTAGAGATAATTTGGGACGATTTTTCTAGAGAAGAGCAGGTGGAAATTGGTCTAAAAATGGATCGTGGTCAAACTCAAGTACTTTCTATTCAAGAAAGTATATTATTAATAGGATTCTCTATTCCGCCTTTTAATATCAATAGAACAACAAAATTCAATGTAATAAAAATCATATCTTATTACCAGTTTCAAACAGATTCGTCGATGCAAGAAGATGACAAGTATTTTGCTGAATTAAAAGCTTACTTAAATGATGGGATTTCATCTGACGACGAAATTTTTGCTGAAGAATTTGAAGGTATTCCCTTCAGAAATATTAATCAAAAAGGTGTTCAACCGATATATTGTAAATTGAATTCTGGATACGAAGTCAGATGTGGTGAAAAATATATTACTCATAAAGATCATCAGACTAGTCACTATACAAAAAATATAGAAACCTTATACAGATTGAGTTTTATAGATATATCACTGCCATTAAAAAGCAATGATATGATTGCAGATGACAATAAAAATATAGAAGCATCATTATTCAAACATTTAGAAGATCTTTTTAATTATGCTTGTGCATTTCTTAGTGTTGTTTGTGATCGTGAGATATTACCAATATATTACGATTACTCAATTTACAAGCATAATAAATATACAGAAGGCAGAATAATTCCTATTTGGTCACGAAGAAAGATCTTAAAAGTCAATAAATTATGGTTTGCTCATGAAACTCACTTAATGGGTAACATTACGGCTTTTTTAGAATGTTGTCCTATTAGTAAGCAACTAAGTAGAGGAATACAACATTTAAAACTAACGGTGTATGAATCTCCTGCTGAATTAAAATTGATGGCATCATGTTCTGCAATAGAATATTTTTATTCTTTTTGGTTTTGGAATATGAATGGAAAACAAAAATTAATATATGCTGCAACTCAAAAAAACACACTTATATCAGATAAAATATCTGTAAAAATGATTGAAAAAATTAAAGTTGTAACTGATAAAACACCCTATCTTTCAACAATTATTCGTTTTTTTATTGACGATTTAGGTATTAACTATAAAAAATATATCAGCAGCGAAAAAGAAGCACCCAAGTTTATTGAAATTAGAAATGGGCTTT
>Ga0209990_10000243_pt1 | contig 55535 bp, 41 predicted proteins | sample NOAtaG_6_FD_187304 | JGI IMG/M metagenome (GOLD analysis project Ga0209990, IMG submission 187304) | Freshwater lake microbial communities from Lake Erie, under a cyanobacterial bloom - NOAA_Erie_Diel5S_2200h metaG (SPAdes) (version 2) | ecosystem: Environmental > Aquatic > Freshwater > Lake ... | reverse complement strand
GGAAACGACACACACTGCCACAAAATATAGAAGCGTATAAAAAAGATAACACTTCAGGCCCGGAGTAAGCCGGATGATATATGGAAAAACACCATCGGGCAATAATCATCGCCTACGCTATCCTTTCTTTAGTAAATCCCGGATTTCAGCCAGTAGCTCCTCCGAGGTCGGGCCAACCGGAGCAGGTGCTCCCGAGTTCTTCAATTTGTTGACTGCTTTAACGATAAAGAAAAGGGTCAGTGCGACAATCAGGAAAGAAATGACGGCATTGATGAATTTTCCGTATGCCAGGACAACTCCACCTGCCTGGCGGATATCTTCCACCGACGAAAGGTTGACGGATGTATCGGTCGGACTTTTCAAGAGGATAAACAGATTGCTGAAATCCGGTATACTGGAAATACCTGCAATCAGGGGCATCAGGATATCATTTACCAGGGAGGATACAATTGTTCCGAATGCGGCACCAACGATAATCCCTACTGCCATATCGAGCATGTTTCCCTTCAGGGCAAATTCTTTGAATTCTTGGAGCATGGTTCAGGTGTTTTGTAGGTGAGAAAAAAGGATAGGGAAGTGTATTCTATCATTATAAGCGTTGAGATAAAAAAACGCCTTACCTGCGGTTGAAAGCTTTATTTTTTGAAGCTGTCTCATAATATTTTGATTGAGCCTGTGTAAAAAGCCTCCGGTATATTCTTTAGCGGCGCAGGCCGCCAAAGAACATTTTCAGCGCCCTGTTTTCACTGATTTTGCTTCGCAAAATCAGTGAAAACAGGGCGCTGAAAAATTTTATTCTACCGCCGAAGGCGGCAGAACACTTTTTACACAACCCAGGAACTTGTGCCGCAGGCGCTTCATCATAAGAATCTGTCGTGGTGGGGGGCGATTACGCCACCCCCATTTCCTGCCGTATTTTGTTGAGTGCGGAGCCTGCCCTTACCCATTCGATCTGTTGCTCATTGTAGGTATGGGCGACATCGAAAGCATCGCTGCTACCATCTTCGTGGTGCAGTATCACCTTCAGGGCTCTACCTGGCGCCATGGTTTCGAAGCCTTCTATGGTGATTTTGTCGTCCTGGCGCACTTTGTCATAGTCTTCCGGGTTGACGAAGGTCAGTGCGAGCATACCTTGTTTTTTGAGGTTCGTCTCGTGGATACGCGCGAATGATTTCACGATGACAGCCTTTACACCCAGGAATCGCGGTTGCATGGCGGCGTGCTCACGGGAAGAGCCCTCGCCATAGTTTTCTTCACCGAAGACCACTGTCCCGACACCTGCATTGCGATAAGCGATACCGGATTCCGGGACGGGCAAATATTTATTTTCGGCGTAGTTGATAACGTTATTCATCTCGCCGTTAAAGGCATTGATGGCACTGATGAAGGTATTTTTGGCAATATTCTCCAGGTGGCCGCGGAATTCGAGCCAGGGGCCGGCCATGGAGATATGGTCGGTGGTGCATTTACCTTTTGCCTTGATCAGGATACGCATACCCTGGAGCTGGTCAGCGGAAATAGGTTTGAACGGATCGAGCAGTTGGAGGCGGCTGGAAGACGGTGCAACTTTGATTTCGATCGCAGATCCATCGTTGGCAGGTGCCTGGAATCCGGCATCTTCAACGGCGAAACCTCTGGAAGGGAGTTCTGCTCCGCTTGGTGGATCCAGTTTAACGGCCTGGCCCTCTTCATTAATCAGCGTATCCGTGAGCGGGTTAAACGTGAGGTCGCCGGCGATGGCCATGGCGGTGACGATTTCCGGGGAGGCCACAAAGGAGCGCGTCTGCGGATTGCCGTCGTTGCGCTTGGAGAAGTTGCGGTTGAAGGAGGTAATGATAGAGTTGGCGCGGTTAGGGTCATCGGTATGGCGAGCCCATTGGCCGATACAGGGGCCACAGGCGTTGGCCAGCACGACACCGCCGATTTCTTCAAACGCTTCGAGCTGCCCATCGCGCGCCACTGTGAAGCGGATTTGCTCAGATCCCGGCGTTACGGTAAATTCGGACTGCACTTTGAGGCGCTTGGCCCTGGCCTGGCGGGCGACGGAGGCAGCACGGTCGAGATCCTCGTAGGAAGAGTTGGTACAGGAGCCAATCAGGCCGACCTCCAGTTTTTGCGGATAGCCATTTTCCTTCACTGCCTGTGCAAATTTGGAGATTGGCCAGGCGAGATCCGGGGTATATGGCCCATTGATATGTGGTTCAAGCGTAGAAAGGTCAATTTCGATGACCTGGTCAAAGTATTTCTCCGGATGGGCGTAGCAGTCTGCGTCGCCGGTCAGGTGCTCGCGGATGCCATCGGCGAGGTCGGCGACTTCGGTGCGGCCGGTGGCCCGCAGGTAACGGCCCATGCTTTCATCGTATCCGAAAGTTGAGGTGGTCGCACCAATTTCTGCACCCATGTTACATATTGTCCCTTTTCCGGTACAGGACATGGATTCTGCTCCCGGCCCGAAATACTCCACGATGGCCCCGGTACCGCCCTTTACGGTAAGGATACCGGCAACCTTCAGGATGACATCTTTTGCGGAGGTCCAGCCGCTCATTTTTCCAGTGAGTTTCACGCCGATAAGCTTGGGCATTTTCAGTTCCCAGGGCATACCGACCATAACGTCCACGGCATCTGCACCGCCTACGCCGATGGCAATCATACCCAGGCCGCCGGCATTTGGCGTATGGGAGTCGGTACCGATCATCATACCACCGGGGAAGGCATAGTTTTCCAGGACGATTTGGTGGATGATACCTGCGCCGGGTTTCCAGAATCCGATACCATATTTGTTGGATACCGAAGAGAGAAAGTCAAATACTTCTTCGTTGAAAGAAAGGGCCGTTTGGAGGTCTTTCTCCGCACCGTTTTCTGCGAGGATCAGGTGGTCGCAATGGACGGTCGAGGGTACTGCGGTCTTGTCGCGTCCACACATCATGAACTGCAGGAGGGCCATCTGGGCGGTGGCGTCCTGCATCGCCACGCGGTCAGGGGCGAAAAAGACGTAGTCCTTGCCTTTATGATAGGCCTGCAGGGGGGATTCCGGATGTAGGTGTGCGTAAAGGATTTTTTCTGTAAGGGTCAGTGGCCTGCCCAGCGTCTTGCGGGCATCCTCCACCTTTTTAGGCAAGGCCTGGTAGGTGGCCTTAATCATATCGAGATCAAAAGGCATAGGAATGATGTTTTGTTCTTACTATAAAAAAACCAGGACGTGTTTGGGTTCTGTCCAAGGCTTTATTTTTGCCCTGCAAAGGTAAAATATTTGGGTTTTCGGGCATACAATTTGCGTTTGGCAAGACGATTATTTCAGGCGCTCCATAAGCCGTGCAGTAATCTGAAGAAAATCTACTTCCGTGATCATACCACTAAGTTCGCCATTTTCGAGTACGGGCAGGCAGCCAATGTTTCGTTCTTTCATGAGCTGCATGGCCTCCAGTACGGTAGTTTCGCTGGTAATGGTGATGGGGTTGGGGAGCATGATATCCTTAACGGTGTTGTTTTTTTGTTCATCCGGGTTGGCGAGGTTGAGTAAATGGCGTAGGACGAGCCTGGAGGTGACGAGGCCGCAGAGCTTGCCTTTAGCATCTTCTACGGGCAGATAACGGATGCGCTTCCAGTCCATGAGCTGTGCGGCGATCTCTATAGGGTCTTCTTCCTGGACGGTAAGCAGATCGGTCTGCATAAAAGCCTCGACCCGCAGGGAGGCCGGGCGGTAATCGCTAAGTTCGTTCAGCTCGGGCATTTCCCAGGTATGTACAGGTTGGTTTTCGGATTGGTATCGAAGCATACTGGCGGTGATAACACGTAGTGCTTCGTCATTATTGGTTTCTTTCTTAAGTTTGGTGAACGCCCGTAGTTGCCAACGCGCGCCATTGCGGTGTAATCGGGCGCGTTCCTGGATCAGACCCAGGTATCGGTCGGTATCGTTATGGTCAACGCCGTGGTGAAGAAGCCCATTGCGGGCCAGAGGCAGTAGCTCATGGAGGATAAGATCGCAAGCACTTATTTTTTTATCGTTGAACCAGGTAAACTTGGTATCTATACCGTATCGTGCGGCTTTTTCGAAATTATCGCGGGCATCCTCCCAGCTCATTTTCTGCCGTATATCCGGATATTCCAGATATAGCCCGGTCATGGCACCCAGCCAAAGGGCAGCATTTGCGATTTCATCCTGAACGGTAGGACCGGAAGGCAGGACACGGTTTTCGATGCGCAGATGTGGTGCTCCATTTTCACTGATTCCGTAGCAGGGGCGGTTCCAGCGGTACACGGTAGAGTTTTGTACCCTGAGGGCTTGCAGCTGGGGCACTTCGTTTCCGGCAATTGCTTGCAATGGGTCGTCGTCAATATCGGCATAGATAAGGGGGCGAAAGCGGGCGATATCCTCCCGATAGATTTCAAGGATGGATTGGTCGAGCCATCCTGAGCCAAAATTCACTCTTGGGCTTCGTTCCCTGAGGTGTTCGTGGGAGCTGCGCACATCTACGGATTGCTGGAAGAGGGCAATCCGGGTTTCGTGCCAAAGCCTTCGCCCAAAAACGATCGGGGAGTTTGCGCAGATGGATAATACAGGGCCGGTGAGGGCCTGGGCGAGGTTATACATCGGGGCGAATGCTTTTGCACCCACCTGGAGGTGTACTTGAAAACTCGTGTTGCAGGCTTCGAGCAGCGGGGAGTCGTGGCGGAGCAGGAGCTCGTCAATTCCATGTAGCCGAAGCTCGTAAGAGGTTCCCGTGAGCTGGGCATTAATGGCGTCAATAAGGAGTTTATAGCGGGGAAGTGGCGTGAGGTTGCGCAGTTCGAGATCGTGCTTTCGCAACGTTGGCAAAATCCCGGTAAGAAGGTAACAGGCATCCGAGGGTTCGAGTGCCCGCTGGATCGCGTTCAGAAAATAGTGGATTTCCTGCTCCATTTCTCCGAGGCATGTATTTGTAAACGCCCGGGGGGTAAGGTTGATTTCGATGTTGAAACGGGCCAGCTCGGTAACAATTGCAGGATATGCTTTCAGACGGGAAAGTACTTCCATGGCAACCGGCGCAGGTTTGAGGGTGCGGCGGTCAATCAGGAACAGCTCCTGTTCGGCACCAATCCGAGTAATGTCCGATTCAAATGCCTCGTGTCCGAGCAGATATTCGAGGGCCTGCATGTCCCTGAGCAGTTGCCGGATGAAATTTCGCCTGCTGTGCCCGTCATCTCCCACTGTGACCCGCTGTTCGCCCATTTTTAGTATATCGGTTATTCGGGGGCAGGCCTAAAACAACCTTTCCCCACTTTTCGTTTCTATTAGACGACGGACCCCGTAGGGGTTCTGCCGGAATATGCCATAAAGCAGTACATCAAGTTGTTCATTTGATTGCCCGGTTATCGCTTTGCAACTGGCTCTCAGGGTAAATATGCGTTAACTACGGGGCAATATATGGAAATCCTTTTTTTGCCGGCAATATTTCTGGGGCAGACCACAAAAGCGATGGTCAACCCATGGGGGTAAGGCTGCCTCATAATACCTTTTTCGGTCGCGTAGCCCGGCTATGTTCCCTCAAAAAGCCTTTACATGGACGGAAGACGGCACTTGTACTTCCATGCCGACCCCGTCGAAGCCTTTGTAATCAATTATGTGGCTACGGCCATTTAATCAAATTGACCTATGCGCCATCTGTTCAAGTCAGCTTTAATTGCGCTGGTAATGGCCTTTATGGCCGTTGCCTGTCGTCAGGATGAAAGAGAGCGGTTATTTGAGTTGGTATATCCCAATATCCCTTTTGAACTACCCGCCGGCCTTCCTCCCGGACTGATTCCGCGGGCATTGGTATTGGATGGTTTCAGCAGTAATTTACGCTACTACCTGGATACGTACAATGCAGATACTTCATCTATCGCCGGGATTTTTCCGTATGCAGCAAGCATCCGTTCCCTTGACGGCAGCGACCTTGATTTTTTTGAGGAAATTTCGGTCCGGATATGCCCGCAGGGCAGTACTTCCTGTACCCAGGCCGACGAAGTTTTTTACATAGATAATTTGCAACAAAACCGGACGGGCTTTCAAGTGCGGCTATTGCCGACGCTGATTAACGCCCGACGGCATTTTTACCGGGAGCGGTTCAAGCTCGAAGTGTGGTTTTTCCTGAGGTTTCCATCGCCCAGGATAATCCCCTGCCGACTGGAGATGCAGTTTGAAGCGGTCAGGTAGGATAGCGTTATGTGGCAGGCTGGCTTTGACAAATAATATCATAAACGAGGCTGCCTCACAAGTCCTTTGGCGGCGAATGCTGCCAAAGGACTTGTGAGACAGCCGGCATATTTTCTCACTGTGCTGGCCTGTCGCAGCAAGTTTACTGAAAGCGTTCCAGGTTAGGACCCGTAACTGTGCGCAAAGTAGCTATGGCGAGGAATCGGGCATCTTGCGGCGTGAGGCCCTTGTCCATATAAAAATCTTCGAGCAAAACGGCACACTGGTAGTAAAGGATGCTAAATGCGGTGAACTTGTTCTGATGCAGGATATCAGTACTTGCCCAGGGGGTTAACCTGGCAAAGAGGGTATTTTGCCAGGTTTCGGCTTCTTTCTGGTTATAGGCACTCATCGGGCGGGTAGTATTGAAGAGGACAGCCCGTGCGGCATTGGCTTCGGCGAGGGCCTCGTCACCAGCTTTTCTGCCCCCGATCCCTGCGCTGATGATTTCGAGCATACGGATTTCCTCCCAGTCAAAGTAGGCGTCGCAAACTTGCACCTTCAGGTTGATGGCACCTGCAACGGCGGCCTGCGCAGCGCCGGTTTCCCGGGGATACGCCTTCGATAACCAACAGGGTACCGAATGGTTGCCATCAGGAGCGATATGGATATAGTGAAGGTGCAGGATGAGTTGTTCTATATTATTATAAGCATAGGTGGCGCGGTAATCAAAAGGGGCCACAAGGCGGTTGCTCCGATTGACGTAAGCCTGGCGGATGGCGGTATTCATTAATTCGTTGACATCGTTACCCGGGCCCTGGGTTGTGAAGAGTTGATAGGCGCGGTAGGCGTATGCAAGGGGGTGGTTATATCCTTCGAGCAGTATCATTGCCCTGGTATCTTCGGGAAGGCGGTTGATAATATTTTGAAGGGCATCGCCAGCAGGAGTTGCCGTTTGCTGAGTCCGGTTCATGGCGATAAAACGGCATTCGTTCAATTCCCGGTTGTTTTGCAGGGCCATTTGGAAAGCCTGTGCCGTCCCGTTGCCATAATAGCCGTCCAGGCTACCCGTATAATAGAAAGTTGCTTTGAGTATTTTCTGTAACTCCAATGCGGACCTCCTTTTAATATTTCCGCGGATGTCGGGTACCACGTTTTTTTCACTGGCGTTTGGGGTTCTGGCTTGCAGGTCGTAGGACTGGGGCCTATTTAAAGGGTAATCGTATCCCACAGGTTCTTTAAAGGACGGATTCTGCTGGGCGGACGGTTTATTTTGCCAGGTAAACTCTACGGCCGGCTGTTTAATAATATTACTGGTTTCGAACGCGCCGATTTTAATCAGGTGGATGCTGTTGACGTTTCGGCTGAAGGCGTCTTTATAGCCCTCTTTCTGTATTTTCGGCAGTATCTTGCGGGCTTCTTCCGGGCTGGTGTAAGGGCCGACCATCAGTTTTATCGAATTCTCGCTGGCAACTCCCCAGAGGGAAGTAAAACTGCTATACTTCTTCCAGTCAATTGTTTTTCGGGGGTCGAGTGCAGCGATTTGGATTACAGCGACCATTGCTCCTTCCGACTCTGGTAATTCGCGCAGCCGGGCACTTGAATACCCGAGGGCAATGACCCGTCCGAGAGCAGTCTGAGCAGCTTCGAGGCTGTTATACCCCCCTAAAAGTACTTCGGAATAATTACTTTCCAATTTGAAAGAATACAGGAACCCGAACGCGTCAAGCCCGGCAAACTCTTCCCGGTGAACGTCAATGAACGTACCCACGCTGATTGCATAATGCCTGGAAGGTGTCTGGCCATTCCCGTAAACCTGCAGGAACAGGAAGAAAATCAAAATAATTGGCATCCTTTTCATGTTCTGTTTTTTTTAAACAACGCATTTCACTATAACGCAATGTATGCGGCCATTATTATTAGAAAAAAAGGGCCTTAACCAATACCGTTCAAATACCTCGTCGCTAAAAGCCTTTTATGCCTGTGCGTGGCCGGATGGCCCCCGAAGCATTAAATTTATGTAACCTGTGCAACTTTTTGTTCCAAAAGTGCATTAAATATTTAGCTTTATGCAAATTCAGAATTGATGAAGAAAACATTCATGGTAGAATTTGAGCTTCCGGAAGAATTGTCTGCGGATTTCGTAGCCCTGATCCCGGAGCAGCGCCAGATTATAGACCGCCTGATGACCCAGGGAAGGATACGCTCTTATGCCCTTTCTATGGACCGTTCGGTACTTTGGGTGGTGATCGAGGCCACCTCGGAATTCGAGGTGATGGAACTGATCGCCAGCTTCCCGCTGGCAGATTATATGCAACCCTATATTTCGGAATTAATGTTCCATAACTCAATAGAGGTCTATCATCAGTTTTCGATGAATTAATTCCACGGAATCCGGCGAGGAACCTTATCTTCGCAGTTGGTTGGGGAGAATTCACCCTTTTCCAGCCTTTCACCTCACTTTTCCAGCCTATGAATTGGCCACTGCGCATTGCAAAGCGCTATCTCTTTGCAAGGAAATCTGCCAATATTATCAATATCATCACGGGTATTGCGGTATTTGGTATTGCTGTGGGTTCGGCAGCATTGGTGCTGGTACTCTCTGTTTTTAATGGTTTTGAAGACCTTATCACTTCGATGTACGGGAATTTCAACCCGCAGATCAAAGCGACTCCGCTAAAGGGCAAGACTTTTGCCCTGAGTGGGGATGACCTGGCAAGACTGCGCTCCGTTCCCGGAGTGACCTATGTTTCCCAGACCCTTGAAGAAGTCGCTTTCTTTGAATACCGCGATAAGCAGGACTTTGGTATCATCAAAGGGGTAGATGAATATTTTGACGAAGTAACCCGCATTGACTCTACGGTGCGGGAGGGTAGCTATGAGGTCAGCACCTACGGGTCGAGGAATATGGCTGTCCTGGGCCTGGGGATGCGCAACAAACTTGGGGTCAGCCTTCAGAATGATTTCGAGCCGCTAAGTATCTATTTGCCGAAGCGGAAAATTTCCGGTATGCTCGACCAGCAGTTTAGGGTCAGGAGGGCATTCCCGGCAGGTACGTTCGTCATCCAGCAGGATTTTGATAATCAGTATGTTCTCGTTTCCCTGGAGCTTTGCCGCGAGCTGCTCGGTGATGAGGAGGCATTGAGCGCACTGGAATTTCGGCTCGCCCAGGGGTATTCAGCAGCAATGGTAGTTCCTGCCCTGCAAAAAATCCTGGGCACGGGGATAGAATTCCGCGATCGTTATGCACAGGAAGAAGCCTTTATGAAGCTTATGAAAATAGAAAAATGGATGAGTTTTGCCATCGTAGGCTTGACCCTGCTGATGGTGGCTTTCAATATGGTAGGTGCTTTATGGATGATCGTATTGGAAAAAAGGTTTGATATTTCCATGCTGAAATCTATGGGTGCACGGGATGAACAGGTGCGCAATATTTTCCTCAACGAGGGGTTGCTGCTGTGTATGATCGGTACCGTGGGTGGCTTCGTTCTTGCCATCCTGGTGTATGCGGCCCAAAAGGCATTCGGGGTTATCTCCATACCCGGTGCTTTTACGGTTGATGCGTATCCGATTAGCCTAAGAGCAGAAGACTTCCTGGTGGTCGCGGCTACGGTATTCAGTATTGGTATTTTTGCATCTATCCTGCCGGCACGGCGCGCACAGCGCATCCCGGCAATGATCCGGGAGGGTTAACCGCTATGGAAGAGTGGGAATTGGAATTCGAATGGCTGCGCGTCCGCAGCCTTGTCAGGGAGCGATTTAGGCGGGAGGTTCTGCCAGACCTCAATGCGATGTTGTTTCTCATTGGAATTCAGGAACTTGGACGATGGAAAACGACATTTTCGAAGGAAGAAAAGCAGGACTTGATGCACATCGCCGTATGCAGGCTCATGAGCTATGACGGGTATTATGCTTTTGTAGGGCGCGATGCGGATGGTTGGCCGCACTGGGAATTGATCAGCCCTATCCCTACCGCGGATCTCAAGGGCCAGGAACATCTGCTGAAGGAAAGAGTAATCCGATATTTTAACGAACTGGACGGGCAGTAGCCTTTCGTCCGGAATGGCGCTAATTCGTTTTATAGCGCTTCAGGCAAAGCATATTAAAACGCTAACTGTCAAAATAAAAAATCGAATGGATACGTTTTTGCCCAACTTTAAAAAGATTGTATGTTCTGCTTCCTGGGCATTTTTGATGCTCGGTTTTTCCTGCTCCAGGCCTGTCGCAGATTTTTCGTACGCAGGAGCGCTCACTGCCCCGGCAAAAATCCGTTTTGACAATCGTTCACAAAAGGCGGATTCTTTTGTTTGGGATTTTGGTGATGGCTCCCGTTCGGAAGATTCGCTTCCCCAGCATACGTATAAGCGTTCCGGGGTGTACATGGTTTCCCTCACTGCCCAAATGGGCAATAAATCGCGCACGATGCAACAACAAATTGAAATTGAGGCACCTAAAAAGTGTCTGGTCGAAATCGAAACAGAATTTGGGAATATGCTGGTCTGGCTTTACGACGGCACCCCGCTGCACCGCGACAATTTCCTGAAGCTCGCCGGGCAGGGGTACTTCGACAGCTTACTTTTTCATCGGGTGATTTCCGGTTTTATGGTACAGGGCGGGGATCCCAATTCCCGCAATGCCGGCCCCGGGCAGCCCTTAGGAATGGGCGGCCCTGACTATACCATCCCCGCAGAATTCGTGGATACCCTTATCCATACCAAAGGTGCGCTTGCCGCAGCCCGGACGGGCGACCAGGTCAACCCGGAGAAACGCTCCTCCGGGTCGCAGTTCTACATCGTTCAGGGTAAAGCAGTCACCGACCGGGAACTGGATCTTATTGAATCCAGGAAGGGATTCCGGTACAGTACGGAGCAGCGCCAAAAGTACAACGAAAAGGGTGGCGTGCCTTTTCTCGACCGCGACTATACCGTTTTTGGCGAAGTCATTGAAGGATTAGAGGTGATTGACAAAATCGCCGGGGTACAGAAAGACAACCGCGACCGCCCACTGAAGGATGTCAAAATGGTAATCCGGGTAATCAATTGAGTAGGCTACCGCTGTGTCGGGCTATAATAAGCGATTAAGGCCCGGATATGGGGGTCGCTCTCCATTTCAGGTAGAAATCCGTGAAGCGCATCATGGATATCGGGAAGTTCAGGGAGCGTATGGCTAAGTTTCTCCATCGCTTCCTGTTTCCGCCCGATTGCATAAAGGCATGCGCACCAGGCGAGGTCCAGGCTGCTTCCCACGGTATATTCAACAGCTTCCCTCAGGATGTCAAGGGCATCAAGAGGCCGGCCTGCATTTAGCAGAAGGGTGGCATACCGGCTCCAGTAAGTCGGTTCTTCAGGTATGGTACGGATGGCTTTCATCCAGAATTCGCTGCCCTTCTCAGGCATGCCCATGTTGAAGTAAGCTTCTCCGATTGCAGCAAGATACTCTTCCATCTCCCCGTCCAACTCCAGTGCTTTCTGGAAAAAATAAGCTGCCCACGACCAGGCATCCTCCCTTGCATAACATTTTCCGATCATGAAAAGGGCCTCATCGCACATAGAATCTAATTCGAGGGTTCGCATCAGACTTTTTATGGCAAGCCGGAACTGGTCTGTATGGAAATAACATTTTCCCTGATAGAGCCATATATCTGGATCAGCTTCGAGGTAGGTCAGGAAATCTTCGATGGCCCCCAGTGCTTTGGTGTAGGCCTGTACCTCTAAGCAGAGCTCAATGTATTCGCGGTAAGCGGGTTCGAAAGCCGGATTGGCCAGAAAGGCATATTCAAAGGCTTGCAGCGCTTCCTGGTAGCTTCCCTGATATTCAAAGGCCTGGCCCAAATTGTACCAGGCATAACAGGAGTAAGGGTCTTTGTCAAGTAGGGCCTGGCAAAGTTCAAGGGCCTCCGGATAGCGGCGCGTCATACTTGTTGCGACCCCCAGATGGCGTATGGCTTTCTCATGACGGTAATCACAGGCGATGGCAAGTTTGATAGACTCAAACATCCCGTGGAAATCTCCGGTTTGCTCGAGGATAATGCTGCGTACAAAATGGATGTTGGCACGCACCGACAAGTTAGAGGCAGTTTCCGAGCATTTTTCCAGCAACGCCAATGACGCAGGAAATGCCCCGACGTAACTCAATGCTTCTGCCCGGAGCAGGACCAGGTCAGTTTCCTGCATATCCGGAAAGAACTGTAGGGCCTGATCAATCGCTTGCAGCGCTTTTGTCCCGTCGTTTTGCACAAGGTGCAGCTGTATTTTGTGCAGGATTAAAGGTTGCGCACCAGGAAAACGCTCGATTCCAATTTCTGCCAGCTCAAGGGCACGCTCCAGGAGTCCGGCATTTTCAAAATAGCTGATGAGTTGTTCGAATTGTTCCTGAGAAAAGGAGATTTCCCCGGAACCCTCGAGTATCGTCTCATAATCGGCCGCTAAAACGGCCGCCCCGCGTTCGTTAGGTATTTCATTACAATGCATACAAATTGTTGGCGAATGAAAGGGGGAGCAGACATAATCTTTGCAAGATAAAGCTTACTAATCAACAAAGTAGTAAATCTTAAAAGAGATTAACGGAACGGTAGGGTATTGAAGGCAAACGGCCAATTATCTTGTTGTGACGGGATTGTTATGGGCATATTGAGGTGGTCTTTCCACGATGCAAAGCCGTTGTAATAAGTCTGGGGTTAGGGAGCTGTTGGGACGTAATCCCACCCCTGATTAGTCCTTGTTTACTTTTATAGTAGGGCGGCTGACCAGGAAAACACCCGAAAAAATCAAGGCTCCGGCAATGAGTTTTATCCCGTCAAGGTGATCCTGGCGGAATGTCAGGGCAATGGAAGTAGTCAGCAGGGGTTGCAGGTAGATATATATACTCACTACGGAAGGATTGACGATGGCGAGGGCATAGGAATTAAGTAAATAGGCAAGAAAAGTGGTGAATATCAGTACGTACGCTACCGCTGCCCAATGTTCGGAACGAAAGGAGCTCCATTGGGTCTCCTGAAGCTGGTTCCATCCAAGCGGGATGACCATTATAGAACCGATCAGGAATATCCATTTGCTGACGGCTATGGGGTGGTACTTGTACATAAGCTTTTTCACCAGGACCAGGTAAATACCGTATGCAACAGCGTTGGCAAAAATAAAAAAATTACCGAGCATCTGTTCCCTCCTGAATTCGAGGTTTTTGCCATACAAAAGCAGCAGCGCGGCACCGGCCATACCTAAAATGATACCGGATATTTTCGACCACGTGATTTTTTCGCCGATAAGCAGTGCAGAAGCAATTAATACCAATATAGGTGTTGTGGTCATTATCAGAGAAGCATTGATGGGCTTTGTCAAATGCAGTCCCATGAAAAATAAAGTCTGGTTTACGGCGACACCAGTGATGGCACATAGTACAATCCTGGGCCAATCTTCCTTGGCGATAGGTTCCTTTTTTATCCAGGCGTTGAAAAACCAGAAGAGCAGGGCGGCGCTGCCTGCCCGAAGAATGATGAAGGCGAGGGGTTGGATCAACCCACCGGACATAGCTTCCCTGGCAATGCTATAGTTGGCGCCGTAAATAAGCGCTACCGCGAAAAGGGCCGCATGGGCTTTCAGGGAATCGTTCATTGCGGATGTATTTGCAATGCAAAAGAACGCATTCCATGCGATTATTCAGCATAAACGGGGGCTTTTACAAGAAATCCTTTATTGCCGCTTAAATTGTTGCAGTGATCGGATCAAGCCTTTATTGAACTCGGTTTCGGCACGATAATACAATGCGAGTTTGCGGATTGGTAGGACCCGCTTAAATTTTACAAAATATTCCTTCTTGAGCCTGGTTACCTGCTCTTCCATTTCGAAAATATTATTGAGCTGTTGTTCGACCTCCACCTCGGAAAGGCCCGATAAATCGCGCTCTGGCTGATATTTTTCCCTGATTTTCTTTTGTTCCGCCTCGAAGGCCTTTTGTAAAGGCCAGAACTTCTCGGCTTCTTCAGGGGTGAGATTCATCCGCTCGGTGATAAATGCGACCTTCATCGCACGTACCTTTTGGGCTGCTTCCGCAGGACGGCCCTGGGCAAAGGAATGTAGGCTGCCCAGGAACACAATGCCGAGTACGAGGATCCAATTTTTCATAGACGTACTGTTTTTTTTAATAATAGACTTGTTGAAACAGGGAATATCGATCCCGGAAAAAGAAATATTTTTTCCACCTTCCCGACCTGTCGCAATAGGCCTGCCTTTTTCCCCCGGGGGGAGGGTAAATTAAAATAAAGATTCATATTCCTGAGGGTTTAACTGCTGGAACACTTCATTAAACAACGGGGACAGATCTTCGTTGCCGGACGAAGGAACTGGCAGGAACAGACCGTTGAGGGCGGCTTCGGCGCCTCCTGCTTCGAGGATGATGTCGAGCGGAAAATAGTGGATATTGTGCTGGACATAGTCCTGCACCTCCGTGGGGTTCAGGCAGTGTATTTCCGCACAAGCGGCAGGGGCAATCTTTTCAGAGCGGAGTAGATATACCCCGGCAAAAATCAGAAGTGCCAGGGAAGCAAAAGCAAGGGCTGTTTGTATCTCTGGCCGGAGGTGGAGGTAAGGAAAAGCGGGGCGCTTCCTGGCAGGCATACTGGTTCTTACCCCGGTGGAAGGGGATAAAGCCTTTATTTTCGACATGGTCTCGTCAGGCAGCTTGTCAAAGTAGCCGGCGGGCGGTGTCAGTATCTCCCGATGGTTTTGGTGCAAAGATTCCAACAAAGGCGACAAGCTGCGCAGCTCGTCGCGAAGTTCTTCATCTGGTTTTTTCATAATGGTTCATTTTGTCGTCTTGTCGTAATGGGTGCCGTCCAAGAGAAAAGTCTTTTTCAGCCATGTAGCCCGGCTTTGTGTCCTCAAAAGTTTTTTATAAACAAAAAACGGCACATTTTCCATATTTCCGGATTATCGCAACAAGCCTTGTTTATCCATAGTCATGGAAGTACTGCGCTATTTTTTTTACGGCATGGTGAAAAGAAGCTTTCAGCGCACCTTCGGAGGTATCGAGGATGGCAGAAATTTCCTTATAACTCATTGCCTCGAAATAGCGCATTACAAAAACCTGCCGCTGTTTATCCGGCAATTGCCGCATGGCCGTGATGAGCTGGCGCTGCAGGGCTTCACCATCAAAATGTTCCGTTGCAGGCATCGTATTGGAAAAATATTCCACTAATGCATTATTTATTACAAGAGCGCTCGTTTTTTTTTTATTTAAAAATGAATGTGCTTCGTTACTGGCGATCCGGTAAAGCCAGGTGAACAGCGACGACCTACCTTCGAAATTGGCGATACCCTGGAACGCCTTAATCAAAGCATTTTGCAGGACATCGTTCGCGTCTTCATGATCAAATACGAGGTGGCGGATATGGCGGTACAATCGTTCCTGATACTTTCCAATCAGGAGCCGAAAGCCTTGCTCCAGCGTTTCGGGGGAGTGGATCAGGGCCAGGATTTGCTCGTCCGTTACGGTTGACTCGGGCATACAGGTTAAATTTGAACGCCACTGATGGACGACATGTCGAACGGTTTGACTGGAAAAACCGAAAAAGGTTTAAAAATTCGTAAAAAAATATTTAAATTGGCACAACGCTTTGTGTATTTGGCAGGAAAACATCCGGATTGCTAAACAGCGTAAGTACAGATTGCCCTGCTCCCGGGGCATCGGGGGGAAAACGGTCTTCTAATCATAAATTAACTTTACCGTTATGCGCCGTGCCATCGCAAAATGGATTTTTTATCGCCTTTGGGGCTGGAAAATTATCGGGGAGTTTCCGCACCATATTCCCAAATATATCATAGCAGTTGCGCCACACACATCTGCCTGGGACCTTATTGTGGGTTTGCTGGTGCGGGAAGTCACGGGCCTGAAAGCAGGCTTTATCGGTAAGGACAGCTTGTTTCGCTGGCCGTATGGATGGTTTTTCAGGGCATTAGGCTGTCATCCCGTAGATCGCAGTAAGTCGAGCAACTATGTCCAGGGCGTTGTGGGTTTGTTCAACAGCCGGGATCGGCTGGTTATTGCACTTGCCCCGGAAGGTACCCGCAAAAGGGTGGATCGGCTGAAAACAGGTTTTTATTATATCGCGCTTGGAGCCGGGATACCCATTGTGCCCGGCACGATTGATTTTACCCACAAGGAAGTGCGGATTTTCCCTTTTTTCTTTCCTTCCGGTGACTTCCCTGCGGATATGGAACATATTCTGCAATATTTCAGGGGCGTAGAAGGGAAAATTCCGGAATACAGCGTTTTCTTTTAATGAGTTGTACAACGCGTTTCGTAAGTATTCCGGGGTGTGTAAAAGCCTCCGGTATGTCCGAAAAGTATTCTGCCACCTTCGGCGGCAGAGTAAAATTTTCTCAGCGTGCCGTTTTCATTGATTTTGCGAAGCAAAATCAATGAAAACGGCATGCTGAGAAATACGCTTTGGCGGCTTGTGCCGCTAAAGGAATTTTACCGCCTTCGGCGGCGAAAGAAAGTTTGGTTCTATATGAAGGAACGCTGTTTTAACTGATTTTGCTTCGCGAAATCAGTTAAAACAGCGTTCCTTCGAATATTATTTGGCGGTGTCAGCCGCTAAATAAAGGCCTCCGGCCTTTTTATACAACCCCAGGATTTGTGAGGCAGCCGGTCTTTTTCTCAACCGCATATTATTTGCGCGTCAACTTGTACGTATAGTTACCCGGAATGCTCAGGATCAGCTCGATATCATAAGTACCTGCTGCGGGCACTTTGATGTTATCACCGCCATACTCCAGGGAAGCATTTGCCCCGGTATCGCCGAAATTGATCCCCCAGTCATCGTTAGCGCGGAATTTGATCTCGGCCTGGGTAAGCGCGATAGTAGCTTTCCAGGACTTAGACGCCGGGTCATAGCGCATATCTGTATCAGAACCCCAGCCACCCGGGGTCGCATCGCCGATAACGCCCCATGAAGTTTTGGTCAACGACCATACCTTAGCAGACAAGTCGGCATTGATACGGTAATAACCTGACGAGTTTGCCTTGAAGTTACTTCCCGGCGAAGCAATTTTTCCGGAAGAGCCATCGCCTTCATCGCCGAACACACTACTATTCCAGTTGGCCGCACTCGTGAGCTTGAACTCTGTGGTCGCATCCGGGAAATTAACGAAGCCTTCGTAATTATCGTTGCTCTTTACCGACACGATCCTGTCGGCTTTATCCGGTGCCCAGCCCTGATAACTTCCGGGCACATAAAGCGTTGGATAAACGATGATGACCAGATATGGCGTCACCCTTAGCCCTACGACGTTAGAAAACACCGTTGGTGCTTTGAGCAAATCCGATTTTATACGAACGTCCAGGTCTGTAGCAGTACCAGGAGCGACCCCCAGCTTAATTGCGATATCGTTCAATTCTGCTGTAGTGAACGATCTGCTGAGCGTGGGCATATTGATTTCCTGTGGCGCGGCAAAGTTGTTCCCCCTTCTGTCGAACTGCAACCGATGCGTAGAAGCCGCCGCAAAACCATAATCAGCAGCGCTTGCCGTTACGGTAAGCGCAGTATTCTTGGCGTTTGCTTCGGTCAGCGTCAGTGTTGTAGCAGAGAGGCCGAGGGAAGGCCCTGTAGTGATGGCGAGGATTGTTTTTTCCTCATCTTTATCGCAGGCAAAGACTGCCAGCGCCAGCACTGGTAAAAGCCATATTTTATTAAACCAGTTTTTCATGTTTAGAAAATTGAGGTTGTTGGTTAAAATTAATATCCGGTATTCTGCTTCAGCTTAGGATTTGCAATCAAATCCGCGCTTGGGATCGGGTAAAGTACCAGATGGTCGGGTACTGCCCTGCCATCTCTCACTCCTCCCTTAAAGGCCCAGAGGTAGTTAGAACCTGTAAAGCGGCCAAAGCGGATCAAGTCGGTACGGCGATGCCCTTCCCAGTACAGCTCCCTTGCGCGTTCGTCGAGGATAAAATCCACTGTGATTGCGCTGACGTTGCCGGTATTGGCTCCGTTGAAGGCACGGGTGCGCAATGCATTCACGTATTGCAGGGCAGTAGCCGAGCTCCCTCCGGAGCCACCGCGGAGTACAGCTTCAGCATACATCAGGTAAACATCTGCAAGGCGGAACATTGGAAAATCAGTATCCGTAAACTCCCCTCTTGGGTCAGATCCCTTCGCACCCGTTGAAGTCACGTTGCGGTATTTAGATACTGCATAGCCGTCCTGGAAAGTGAAAATATCTGAGATATCGAGTTTCTGTCCGTCCACATGGAACATGGCGCGGCGATCGGTTGCGCCCGTTATGTCCGAGAACAGGTTCACCATGCTCTTTGTCGTGCGCAAGCCCCACCATCCGCCGTTTACGCCAAATTCTGCGGGGTTCATTGTGCCGCCGACCGCTGCATGGATCAGGAAAGTCGTGCCGCCATAGTTCTGCGTGCGAAGGCCATCAAAAGCCACCGGGAAGATGATTTCCTTGGAGCGGTTGTTGTCGGCGAGGAACAAATTGCGGTAGCTGGATTCCAGTACATAACCTGCAGCAATAATCTTGTTGCACTGAGCGATGCACTCCGAAAATTTGGACTGGCCGATATACACCTGGGCGTTCAGGTATAACTTTGCCAATAAAGTCCATGCGGCAGCTTTATCGGCGCGGGCATACTCATTGCTCCTGGGTGCAGGCAAATCGGCATCAATTTCCTGAAGTTCTTTTTCCAAAAATGCAAAGAGGTCTGCACGGGAAATCTGACCGGGCAGGAAGGCACCGATAGGGTCGGCATCCGTTACAAATGGCACACTACCAAACAAATCCAGTGCATGATAGTAGCTAAGCGCGCGGAGAAAACGCGCTTCGGCGCGGTAGGTTTTGATATTTGCTGCATCGTTGCCCACAATCCCGCGTTCGCTGAGTTTTTCAGGAGAAGACTGGCGGATAAATTCGTTGCACAGGGAAATCTGATAGAAAATCCGGTTGTACATCGCAGCGATAAACTCATTGCCCGTCGTCCAGTCCATATCGTGGTAATCCGGCAGGGAGCCATCATTCCAGCCGATAACGGCTTCATCGGTAGGAAGTTCCTGCGCTTTCCAATACTGACGGAGGTATTGGGAAAAGCCTTCGTCCAGACCGTCAATATCAGGTTGGCCGGCAGGGCCTTGCTGACCTGAAGTAGCCAGACCAGCATAGAGCTTTGCCAAAAATGCCTTGTAGTTTGCCGCATCCTTATAGACAGAAGCAGCCGTCAGCCCTGAAACGGGAAAGGGCTCCCTGTTCAGATCATCCGTACACGCGCCCAACGCGAGCAGCGCAACAAGGACCCCTGCGGTTTTGAATGATTTGAGTATGGTGATTTTCATTATTGATAAATTTTAGAAGTTGAGATTAAGTCCGAAAGAAACGATGCGTGGGCGGGGGTAGAAGTTGTTGTCTATACCGCCGGGAATCTCAGGATCAAGACCTGTGTATTTTGTAACCACAAATACATTTTGAACCATGGCAGAGAGCTGAAGGTTCGCCTGATTATCCAAAATGCTGCCTACATTATATCCAAACGTCACGTTGTCCATACGGAGGAAGGAAGCGTTCTCAATATAATAGTCGGAGAAATACTGGTTGTTGCCGAAGCGGGTCGCGAGCAGATCAGGGGTAGCATTCCGCAGTACGTTGTTCAGGGTGAGGTTCCTGTAAACAGCGCGCTCTGCATCCACATTATTATATACGTAATTGCCGATGTTACTGCGCAAAACAAAGGACATGCTCAGGCGGTCAAAGGTAAACTGCGAGGAAAAGCCAAGGAATACCGTTGGGTCTGGGTTTTTGAACCGGTAGCGGTCATCCAGGGTACTGCGGCCGTCGTTGTTCTCATCCGCATAAAGTCCTTCGAGCGGCTCTCCATTACCATTATAGACCTGGCGATAGACGAAGAAGGCATTGCGTGGGAAACCCACGGAATGAATCTGGATATTGTTGCCGACACCACCTGCAATGCCGCCCGTCTCAATACCCAGGAAGGAGGGATCCTCTACAGCAGTAAGCTTGGTGATCTCGTTTTTGTTGAACGTGATGTTAAATCCGGCATTCCAGCCGAACTTGCGCTTGTCCGCAATCACGGTATTGAGGGTAACTTCAAGCCCACGGTTTTCAATGCTGCCGATATTGGTAAAAATCCGGTTCCGCAGGTTAGAACCTGCCGGCACGTTGATGACCGCGAGGAGGTCTTCCGTTTCCTTAAAATAGTAATCTACACTACCGCTGATGCGCCCATCCAGGAAGCCAAAGTCAAGACCCGCGTTATAGGTAACCGTTTCTTCCCATTTGATCCTCGAATCATACCCTTCTGGCCGGATCGTGTTGATAAACGCATCGCCAAACTGATACGCTGCGGTCGGCTGGCCGGGCGTGAAACGCGCAAGGTAGGGATAGTCGGAACCGATATCCTGCTGGCCGGTGACACCGTAGCCGAGTCGAAGTTTCAGATCGGAGAAGAGGTCGAGGTCGCGGATAGCCCCTTCTTCTGAAATCCTCCAGGCGAAAGCTGCGGAGGGGAACAGACCCCAACGGGTGTCGGGGCTAAAGCGGGAGGAGCCATCCCTACGCAGCGTGAAAGTCAGAAGGTAGCGATCCATGAGTGAGTAATTGGCCCTTCCAAAGAAGGAGACCAGGGTGTTCTGCGTCTTGTACTTGATATTCGCAAACGTATCCCGCTTCGTTTCGGACAGATCCAGGTTGAACCCTTCGCTCACAAAATCCTGCCAGGAATATCCTGCCAATACATCGAAGCGGCTTTTGAGGCCCGGCAGTTCTTTGGCATAGTTCAGATAAAACTCCAGGAGTTGGTTCTTTTTATCCTGGGAATAATTGGCCGCCTGGCCACCTCTGAAAAAGGCCTGTGCGGCAGCGGCAGGTACAAATACCTTCCCGGTGCTGCTCGACTGGTCGAGGCCGAGGTTCAGGTTGGCACGCAGGTCGGGGAGGAAGTGGAAACGATAATCCAACTGGACATTACCGATAAAACGGTTGGCATCGCTGTTATCGTCGCGGTTCTCCAGCAGTGCGACCGGGTTGCGCGGTGCGAGGTTATTGGGCCTGCCCGTAGCGGGGTCGAGCCATTCGAAATAACCATCAAACTCGCTCAATGCCCCTTTGACTGGTTTGGTGGGGTCAAAAGTCACGGCAGAACCGATAGCCCCTTGATTGGCAAAGAAGCTCTTGGAATTAGTCGCTTTGAGGTTGACATCTATTTTGAGCTTATCGTCCAGCAATACTGGGGAAAAGCCCAGAGAAGCGGAAGCGCGGTCGAGTTGATCCCTTTTCAGTATCCCCGGCTGGTTAAGGTAGCCTGCGGAGGCCCTGAAGGGAATCCCTGCCGCCACACCGGTGATGCTAAGGTTATTATCCGTGGCCATCGCTGTGCGGTAGATTTCTTCCTGCCAGTCGGTGCTTACCGTACCAAGTAAAGCTTTTTGCTGTGCATTGCCCACCTCGTTTATGACTTTCTTAAACTCTTCGGCGCTGAGAACGTCAACGGTATTGACTTTTTGTGAGGAAGAGAACAGGGAGCTGAAATTCACATTCAGCTTACCATCGCGCGCCCCCTTTTTCGTCGTAATAATAATCACCCCGTTGGAAGCCCGGGAGCCGTAGATCGCTGTTGCCGAGGCATCTTTCAGGATATTGAACGATTCGATATCGTTGGGGTTGATAAAGCTCAGAGGGTTCGCCGCACCTGATATGCCGCCATTATCCAATGGTACGCCGTCAATGACGATCAGTGGGTCGTTGCTGGCATTGAGGGATGAGCCGCCCCGGATACGGATACGGCTGCCCGATCCCGGAGCACCGCCATTGGTCGTAATCTGTACCCCGGCAACCTTACCATTGACGAGTTGTTCGGGCGTAGCAATATTTCCCCGAATAAAATCTTTAGAGGTCACTGATGTAACAGCACCAGTCACATCGGTTTTTTTAGCTGTGCCATAACCGATTACGACTACTTCTTCGAGGGTTTCCCCCGGTGAAAGGCGCACGTCGATCACTGATGATGCACCAATCTCGATTTCCTGTGAGGTATAACCAGTATAAGAAAATTGCAAACGGGATACGCCGGCGGGAACGTTCAGTTGGTACTTCCCGTCCAGGTCCGTAACGGCACCTTCCCCCGTCCCCACTACCAGCACGTTGGCGCCAATAAGCGGTTCCCCGGAGGAAGCATCGGTTACCGTTCCGGAAATTTTGCGTTGTGCCCATATACTGGATACACCCATGAGCAAAATTCCAAAAACCAGGAGTGTTTTAGCATTCATAACTCTTTTTGAATTGGTGATTAAATAATTGTTAAAGATATACTTCAAATCTTGAATGATTAATTGAAACTATATTAAATTTCAGACTGGCCACAAAAATTTTCCTATTTTCCCCACCTGAATATAAGGCTTATTGCGATGGGCTTTGTGTAGTGCTGAAAAAGGGTTTTCCACGCTGCTGATTTGTCGCAAAAAACCCGCTAAGCATATTGACTTAAATCGGTACTTTTTTGTTCTCTGCTAAATACTGCTGTCATGTTCGATGTGATTACCCCCTGGGCCTTTGAAGCTTTGTCCGGAGCGGCCCTTTCCACACCCCCTGGCACTGCCTGAACAAACGATTATGGAAAATAACAGCGAACACTCCACCAGCCTCAATAAATATATCAGCGCTACAGGTATCTGCTCGCGACGGGAAGCCGACGCCTGGATAGCAGCAGGACGCTTAACAATCAATGGCGCAGTTGCCGTCAAAGGCAACCGCGTTTTTGACGGCGACCTGGTACTCCTGGATGGAAAACCCCTTAAAAATAAACCTGAAACCCTCTACATTGCTTTCAATAAACCCATCGGGATCGTTTGTACCACAGACCCAAAAGAACCTAAAAATATCATCCGCTTCATCAACCACCCCCAGCGCCTGTTTCCGGTGGGAAGGCTCGATAAAGACTCCCAGGGCCTCATCTTCCTCACCAACGACGGGGATATCGTCAATAAAATATTGCGCGCAGGCAACCGCCACGAAAAGGAATATATCGTCCAGGTCGCCCAGCCGGTCACTGCAGCATTCGTGAAACAGATGGCAGGAGGGCTTCCAATCCTCGGCACGATGACCCAAAAATGTCGTGTTGAACGGATTGACGATCACACCTTCAAAATCATCCTTACTCAAGGCCTCAACCGCCAGATCAGGCGGATGTGCGAATTGCTCGGATATGATGTCGTCCGCTTAAAAAGGGTGCGTATCATGCACATAGCGATCGGCAAACTACGTCCCGGCCAATGGCGTACCCTCACCCGCGAAGAAACCCAGACCCTCCAGGCATTGGTCGCCGAATCTTCAAAAACTGTGGATACACCGTCAAATCCCGCCTCTGCAAAACCTTTCCAAAAGAAAAAATAATGGCCTTGTTGTCGTGGCACGATCACCGGCTAAAAAAGTCCGCTTACATAGGCCTACTCTGCACAACTACCATTCACTATTTTTCTATTTTTACCCGTAAATGTTTTCAGATGAAAAAAATACTGCTTTTTGTCGCAATCACCCTTTTCTCCGTTCGCCTCAGTGCCTGGTGGGATGCCGGGCACATGGTAACTGCAATGATCGCATACCTCAACCTCGAGGAACCTGCCCGCAAACGCGTGGATGAACTCACCAAAACGCTGCAGCGCGATTACCCTTATGTCAATCACTTCATTGCCACAGGTCCCTGGCCCGACGATCTCAAAGCCGAAGGGGTGCGCGCTTATGATACCTGGCATTACACCAACATCCCCTACAACCCCGATGGCATAGCCCTGCCGGCCCAACCGGAGGTAGATATCCTCTGGGCTATCCGGGAATGCAATTTTATCCTGCGCAGCTCCCGGTCAAGGGATATTGACAAAGCCCGTTTTCTGGGATTCCTCGTGCATTTCGTCAGCGACCTGCATCAACCGCTCCACAGCACATCTGTTTACAGCAATGCGCTGCCAGGTGGCAACCGCGGCGGTAACGAATTCAAAATCAACAACCCGACCTGGAGTAACCTCCATGCTCTCTGGGACGATGGCTGCGGATATCTCAGCACCTACAACGATATCCGGCCATTTGGCAAACCCCGGGAACCACTCAACGATGACCAGATCAACCGGATAGGCGATCTCGCCAAAAAACTGATGCGGGAATTTCCGGAAAAAGAATTTAACAACGCCGAACAGTTGGATGCAGATTTCTGGGCGTTGGAAAGCCATAAACTTGCAATCGCTTACGGATACCGCGGCGTAAAAGGCAAGGATAACCGCGGCCGCGATCTCTTCCTCATGCCAGGGGACGAGCTCACCGAAAGCTACCTGCAAAACGGGCAGGACGTCGTTCGCCGACAGCTCACACTGAGCGGATACCGCCTCGCCCGTATCCTCAACGATGCTTTTGGCAATCGGAAGTAACCGGCGGTTTCCATACCCACAGGGTTAATGCACATCAGGACAATAGACTTGTTGCGACAGGATCATCCTGAGCTAAAAATGGCAGTTTCTCTCACCAGGCTGATCTGTCGCAATAAGTCCAATTCTTTTTTTCAATAATATTTACCGTATGAAAAAATCATTTTTGCTACTATGGCTTTGTGGAGCGCTGCCTTTCCTGCTGGACGCGCAGCCAATTGACACAAAATGGCTTAAAGGCGTGCAACCCCGAAATATCGGCCCTGCAGGTATGAGCGGACGTGTGACGGCCATTGACGTGGTATTGCGCAATACCGACATTATTTATGCGGGCACTGCCTCCGGTGGGGTTTGGAAATCAGAAAGCGGCGGTATACGCTGGGATCCTGTTTTTGAAGAACAGCCCGTCCAGTCTGTTGGCGCCGTTACAATCAACCAGAACAACCCCAGTGAAGTGTGGGTGGGTACTGGTGAAGGCAACCCCCGAAATTCGCTGAATACCGGTGCAGGAGTGTACCGCTCCCTGGATGCCGGGAAAACCTGGCAATACATGGGATTAAAAGAAACGAAAACCATCCACCGTATCCTTATCAGCCCGGAAGATCCCAATGTGGTCTATGTGGGCGCACAAGGCTCCCCCTTTGGCCCCAATCCCGAGCGGGGCGTGTTCCGCACCAAAGACGGAGGAAAAACCTGGGAAAAAATCCTGTATTCCAATGAGCGCTCCGGTGTTGCCGATATGGTCATGGATCCCTCCAATCCTAAAAAAATCATCGCCGCACTGTGGGAATATGGCCGCCAGCCCTGGAGATTCAACTCCGGTGGACCGGGTTCGGGGATTTATGTCACACACGATGGTGGCGATACCTGGGTCAAACGCAGCGCAAAAGATGGCCTTCCTGCCGGAGAACTCGGACGTGCCGGCCTCGCTATTGCCCGCTCAAAGCCCAATATCGTCTATGCCCTGCTAGAAGCAAAAGAAAATGGCCTCTATAAATCTACAGATGGCGGCCAAAAATGGACCCTGGTATCCAAAGGTGATGCCGTGAGCAACAGACCTTTCTACTACCATGAAATTTATGTGGATCCGAAAAACGAAAACCGGATTTACAACCTCTTCTCCCTCGTCACTAAAAGCGAAGACGGAGGAAAAACTTTCGAGACCCTCCTCCCCTACTCCGGTGTCCATCCCGACCACCACGCCTGGTGGATACACCCTGAAAATCCTGATTTCATGATTGACGGCAATGACGGAGGTCTGAATATCACCCGCGACGGCGGCATCAACTGGGTTTTTTCCGAGAATATCCCGGTCGGCCAATTTTACCATGTCAATTTCGATATGGATATCCCCTATAACGTCGGAGGGGGCCTGCAGGACAATGGCTCCTTCATCGGCCCAAGTAATGTCTGGCAGGAAGGAGGTATCCGCAATTATCACTGGCAGGAAGTTTATTTCGGCGATGGGTTCGACGTCGCTTTCCGCCCGGATAACAACCGCTATATTTATGCCATGTCGCAAGGTGGTAATCTCGGATATGTAGATACGAAGACCGGAAAATCTACTTTCATCAAGCCTACGCATCCCGATAACGTGGAATTGCGTTTCAACTGGAATGCGGCTTTTGCCCAGGATCCTTTCAATACCTGCGGAATCTACTACGGCAGCCAGTTTGTACATTACAGCAAAGACTGTGGTCAAACCTGGGAAATCATCTCTCCCGATCTGACCACCAACGACACCGCCCGGCAGCGCAAAGACACCGGTGGCCTGACGTACGACGTCACCTCCGCTGAAAACAATACCACGATCCTGGTCATTGCTCCAAGCCCTGCAGATGCCAAAGTCATCTGGGCCGGCACAGACGACGGGAACCTTCAGATTACCCGCGATGGCGGTAAAACATGGTCTAACCTGCTCAGCAGGCTCACAGGGGTCAAGCCGGGAAGCTGGATACCCTTTATCGAGGTCTCGGCAAAAAATCCCGCCGAGGCACTCGTGATCGTCAACGACTACCGCCGCAATGACTGGCGGCCAATGGCCTTTCATACAACTGATTACGGCCAGACTTTCCGCCAGATCGCGGATGAACAAAAAGTACAGGGCTATGCACTCTCCATCGCCCAGGATCCCGAAGCGCCCGGACATTTGTGGCTCGGTACGGATAATGGTCTCTATTTTACGATTGATGGCGGCGAAAACTGGAATAAATGGATGAACGGTTATCCTTCTGTACCTACCTACGACCTCAAAATACACCCACGCGATTTAGATCTTGTCATCGGAACGTTTGGCCGTGCGCTATGGATTTTTGACGACTTAAGGCCATTCAGGGAAATGGCAAAAACCAACGGGAAAGTGCTCGGGCAGCCGCTGCGCGTCTTCCCGGTACCCGATGCTTATCTCGCAGAATTCAAATCGTTCCAGGGCTACCACTTCCCTGCAATGGCCCAGTATGAAGGCAAAACCAAGGAACCTGGTGCCAATATCGCCGTTTGGAATAAACCGGATTCCTATACCGCAGCCAACCAGACCGCCGTCACGGCACCGGTAGCGCCCGCAACGAAAGGAAAAAAAGCTGCTGTTGCAGCCGCACCGGAAGCACCTGTCCAGGCACCTGCAAAAACAGCGCCTGCAAAGCGCCCGGAAAAGGCAATGGTGATCGTATTGAATGCGTCCGGAGATACCGTCCGCAATTTCAAGACCGCGCTCGACACGGGTTTAACCCGCATTTATTGGGGCCTGGAACGCAACGGTACGCCCGGGCTTTCCCGCCAGGAACCACGCCCGGATGCCGACCCGCCCTCCGGGCCCAGCGTTTTGCCCGGCACCTACAAGATTATCATTGCATACGGCGCACATAAAGATTCTACTGTCGTCACCGTAAAAGCCGATCCACGCCTCCAGGTTTCCATGGCAGATTTACAAGCGCGGGAAGCTGTTTATAAGGATATGGAAAAAATCGTGAGGGCCGCTGCTGCCGGGGCCGACCGGCTCAGAGAAGCTTCTAAAGCGATCAAACGCGTAGATACCGCTATGGAAGCGGCAGTAGACAGTACCCGCCAGCAAATTGCCAAACTCGGTAAATCCATGCAGGACAGCATCGCAGCAATAGAAAAGCTTATCTGGGGAGAGGGGGGCTCAAAAGTAGCGCCGTATCCTGGTGTGCCCTTATCCCGCTCTATCGGCATGGTCATGCAATATATGCGCTCCCTCGATGGTACCGCCAACCAGGCCGTATCCCGTACAATGGATAGCGCGCGTCGGCATACTACTGAAGTACTGGCAAAAATCAACGCTTTCTTCGATAGCGATTTTACCGCATACCAAAAGAAAGTGGAGGCAGCGCAGGTTTCGTTGTTTAAGACCACAAAACCTGTTTCTATTCATTAGGCTTTTCGCTGAAATAATTGTGCAAGAAGCCGTTTTATACGCATGGGGTTGTGTAAAAACCCCTGCTCTTCATTTGGCGGCTTGCGCCGCCAACAATAATTTTGAATGGACATTGTTTTACCTCATTTTGCAAAACAAAATGAGGTAAAACAATGTCCATTCAAAACTTTCTTTTGCCACCTTCGGCGGCGAAGTAGCGAAATACCGAAATACTTTTTACACAACGCCAGTCCTTTTATTTATCTGGACGAAACATTCTTTACCGCTTCTTTAATCAGATGGGTATCCTGCCGAAGGTCGAACAAACCGCCATTGACAATTACAAAATGTGTTTCGCCGCCTTTTTGCAGGAGGACAGAGGGATTTGCCCCTAACCGGATTGCACCGTTCTTTTCACCGGGAGGCACTACTTTAACGGGCAGTTTACTTAGTTCCAGCGTATTCCGCGAAACCCGGACGGGGAAGTCGGTAACACCGGATTTCAGGAGGGCAGGGAGATCGAGCGCTGTCAATTCCTGGATATTTTCAAGGACAGTAGCGTGTACTTTTCCGGGAACTGCACGGTATCCCTGGGCCAGCAGTTCGTCATAGCCATACATCGTAGAAAGGTCCCCGACTTCGGAGATGCTGCCCCGGTAATAGTACTGCCGGAAATTTTCGATAGGCGCCTCTTCCCTGCGGAAGGCGAGATCCACGATATAGGGTTTTCCGTTGCGTTCCATCTCCACTTCCCGGACGATCAGGTCGTGGAAGGCATTACTCAGATTAAACGGCAGCGCATCATACATCGAGAAATCGTACTGTTGGTGGATATTCTGTGCGATGCCTTCCAGTGCGGCCAGGATTACCACAAAGTTCAGACGGCGGAGTTCCTGCTTTTCAGGATCGCCTGGCAGGCCGCCCGACTCGATCAAGATCGCGCTCGTCCCCCATTTCTGGATATTATCACCGAAGGCCCTGGGTTCGAAAGTATCGTCGTAGCGCGCTACCTGCCCTGGGATATATCGCTGCAGGGTCCGGTTCATCATCCCGATTAAGCGCATTGCATTGCCCCGCACATCGTTGATCTCCTTTTCCTCGTTATAGGCTGGTGCAAGAAAAGAAATCCCTGCGGTTTTGGGGTTTGCCCCTGCTGCATAATACCTGCTCTGGTCGTGCAGATTGAACCCCCACACCGCCTGAAGGCTATCGCGCATGCGCTTGAGCAATTGTCCTTCCGGAGTGGCCAGGCGCAGAGCATCGCGGTTAATATCTATATCCTGCACATTGCGCCGCGTAAATCGCTCCGCGCCATCGGGATTCAACATGGGGATGAAATGCAGTGTCAGGTTTTTCAGGATTTGTTCGCGGAGCGGGTTCAACTCGTCGTTTCGCTGGAAAAAGTTAAAAATATCCAGCAGCGCCATCGTGGCGGTGGACTCATCACCGTGCATCTGCGACCAAAGCAGGACGGGTACCGGGCCATTTCCAATCCTTACATGGTAAATATTCCTGCCTTCCACGGATTTACCCGCAGGCCAGGCATAAAAAGGTGCCGGAAGACTTTTAATCAAAGGCTCTATTTCCTTGAGCTTAAATCTCCTGGTGACGATGCTGTTTTCTTTATATAAAGGATGATTCTTGTACAATAAATCCACATTCGGCGAAAGCACCGGAAGCTCCGGTGTTTGTGCACAAGAGATTTGAGATAAGGCCATTGCCCAGGAAAACAGGAGGAGTATTCGGTACATATTTCAATTTTGTTGTGAAAAAATCGGGATCCATCTGATCCATGCAACTGGCATAGTTCATTTTAGCAACCCCAAAATGTAAAATAAAAATGTATTTCGTAAAAAAATATGGTGCAAATACATCCAAAGCTACCAAATATATGTTTTGTAGCATTAAACCATCGAATACAATGTCCAGTATCCCCCCTGCAAACAGTACGATGATTGTCCATAAAGGGCCCCTACAGGTGCAAGAACACACCTTGCCGAACGGGCTCACGCTGTACATGAGCGTCAACAAAAACGAACCCCGGATTTTCACCAATATCGTCGTCAGGGCAGGTTCAAAACATGACCCTGCAGAAACTACCGGCCTGGCCCATTACATGGAGCACATGCTGTTTAAGGGAACCAGCAGGATCGGTGCGACCGACTGGGAGAAAGAGCGTGCATTACTCGAAAAAATCGCCCAATTATATGAAACACACCGTAAAACCCAGGATCCGGAAATCCGCATGGAACTATATGCGGAAATTGACCGACTCTCCACAGAAGCTGCAAAATATGTCGCACCGAACGAATATGACCGGCTCTCCGGTGTGTTGGGCGCAAAAGCCACCAATGCCTACACCTGGGTAGAGCAAACGGTTTATGTCAACGACATCCCTTCCAATGAGCTCGGGCGCTGGATGCTCCTGGAATCCGAGCGTTTTCGAATGATGGCCCTGCGTCTTTTCCACACGGAACTGGAAACGGTTTACGAAGAATTTAATATCAATCAGGACCGCGACTCCAGAAAAGTGGATTATGCCATGCGCGAAGCCCTTTTCCCCAAGCATCCATACGGCACACAGACGACCATGGGCACCCCCGAGCATCTGCGCAATCCCTCCATGGTCAATATCCAGCACTTTTTCCAAACTTATTACGTCCCCAACAATATGGCCATCATACTGGCCGGGGATTTTGATCCACAGGAGGCGATCGAACTGGCCGAGCAGTATTTCGGAGACTATGTAGCCAGGGATATCCCCCCTTTTCATTTCGAAGAACAACCCGCAATAAGTGGGCCAATGCGAAAGGATGTATATGGGAAAGAAGCCCCGTATCTGATGCTCACCTGGCGCCTCGACGGCAGCAGTACGGCTGACTTCTTCATGGGAACGATGCTGCAGCAACTCCTCTACAACCAACAGGCAGGCCTTTTTGACCTTTTCCTCAACCAGCAACAGGAAGTACTCGAATCCGAAGCCTGGTTCATGCCGCACGAAGATTATTCGGTGTTCGGCCTTTACGCCAAGCCCCGTGAAGGACAGGATCTTGAAACAGCCGAAGCCCTCCTCCTTCGTGAACTCAACAAGCTCAGGACAGGTGATTTTCCGGATTGGCTGCCGGAAGCTGTTGTCAACGATTTCAAGCTCGGCGAAATCAAAGCTGCAGAATCAAACGAGTCCCGGGTCAGTTGGATCACCAATGCCTTCGTCCTGGGGCTTGAATGGCCCGTAATGGCGATGCGTTCCAAACGCCTCAAAGAAATCCAACGCGACGATATCATTCAATTTGCTACACAACGCTTGCGCGACGACAACTTCGTAGCCATCTACAAACACCAAGGTGAAGACCCAGGTGTCATTAAAGTAGAAAAACCGCCAATAACCCCCATAGTACTGCAACGCGATGCCGTTTCTGCGTTCGCCCAGCATTTCTTTAAATTAGAAACACCCGCTCTCACTGCAGCATTCGTGGATTTCGATACTGCTATCCAGCACCGTCGGCTCGCTCCGGGAATCCTGCTGGAATATGTCCACAACCCTAACAACCACCTGTTTCGTATAGACTTTATCTTCGATTTTGGAAAAAATCACGACCGCCTGCTCGCACTTGCTTTCCAATACCTTCCCTACCTGGGTGCAGGTAAATTTTCCCTGCAGGACCTGCAAATACAGTTCTTCCGCCTTGGCCTGCACTTCGAAGTCCGCTGCGAGGAAGAGCGGTCTTACATCACCCTTCAGGGCCTGGAAGATTCCTTCGAAAAAGGGCTGGAACTCGTAGCGTTCATCCTGGACAACGTCCAGCCCGACGAGGAAGTACTGGATAATCTCGTAGAGGATATCCTGCTGCAGCGGGAAAATGCCAAGAGCAACCGGAGTTTTATCCTTCGCAACGCGATGTCCACTTATGCCCGGTATGGAAATGACTCTCCCTTCTACAACCGTTTAAGCGCAGAAGAACTTCGCGCCGTCACTGCCGCACAGCTTACCAACGCAATCCGGGATTTAAAATCTTTTGAACATACCATTTATTATTTTGGGCAGCAGCCCCTCGCCAATGTCGTAAGGATCGTAGAAAAAACCCATCGCGTACCCGCAACCTTGAAACCGGCACCTGCCGCACGTTCCTTCAAAGAACTGGATACGTTGGAAGATAAGGTCTTATTTGTTGATTTCCCTATCGTACAAACCGACGTCCTGCTGGTTTCGAAGGGTACGCCTTATTTTAACCTGGAGGAATTCCTGATGCGCGATCTGTATAACGATTATTTTGGCTACGGGCTTTCGTCAATCGTCTTCCAGGAAATACGGGAAGCAAAAGCACTCGCCTATTCGACATACGCCTATTATGGCTCGCCCAAACGCACCGACCAGGCACACTATTTGCAAGCTTATGTAGGTACCCAGCCGGATAAGCTTCGGGATGCTATCCCCGCAATGCTCGGCATTTTGCGCGATATGCCTGTAGCTTATTCCCAGATCGAACAGGCGAAAACCGCCATTCTAAAGCGTATTGAGACGGAGCGTATGCTGCCTGCCAATATTTACTGGACGGCACAAAGCAACCGGGATATTGGTCACCCCCACGACCTGCGCAAAGACCTCTACCAGACCATGCAAGAGTTACAGCCTGCTGATTTAACTGCTTTTCAGCAACGTTATGTCAAACCGCGTAAATATACTTTCCTCGTGCTCGGCAACCGCAAAGATGTGGATTTGGGCTACCTCGCTGATTTCGGGCCTGTAGAAGAACACCCGCTCGAAGAAATTTTTGGGTACTAACCCGCAAGGAGCATGTCCTGGGATATGTTGCTCGGCCATCGTCCAAGTCCATTGGAAGCACTGCGCGATCCAATACTCGATGACCTGGGGCTCCGCGTATTCGTCAAACGCGACGATTTACTCGCTATCCCTGCTTTAGACGAGCGCTTCCCTGCATTCAGCGGGAACAAATGGCGTAAGCTGAAGTATAACCTCCTGGAAGCCAGGAGCCTCGGATATGAAGGATTGCTCAGTTACGGCGGGGCCTACTCCAACCACATCGCTGCCGTGGCTGCGGCAGGAAGAATCTTTGGTTTCAAAACGATTGGGATTATCCGTGGCGGCCCCTACCCGACCCTTAACCCAACTCTCGACTTTGCTCATCGCTGTGGTATGCAACTGCGTTATCTGGAACCTGCTGCATTCAAAATGCTCCGCAATGCCGGGTGGCAGGATAGTACCCTGGATGTCCCCTGCAGCTATCTGACGCTCCCGGAAGGTGGTTCCAATGACCGGGCGCTCCAAGGCTGCGCCGAGCTTGGCCTTGAAATCCTCAGCCAAACCCCCGCCGATTACTATTGTATTTCCTGTGGTACCGGTGGCACCATCGCCGGGCTGTGCACCAGTCTTGGGGATACTCCGGTCATCATGGGTTTCCCCGCCCTCAGAAACGGAGGCTTCCTCCTCGGGGACATAAAGGATTGGATCGAAAAAAATAATCCGGCCGCTCAAAGAAATCTCCGGCTCGAAACAGCTTACGCTTTCGCAGGGTATGGACGATGGGACAACCGTCTGCTGGAATTCATGCACGACTTCCATCAACAACATGGTATTCTGCTCGATCAGGTCTATACCGGAAAAATGTTTTTCGGGGTATTTGACCTCATCCGCCAAGGACAGTTTCCCCGTGGAGCTACAATATGTATCATCCATACCGGAGGACTGCAAGGAAGAAACGGGCTGCCCTGACCACACAGCAGCCTGAGAAGAAATAAGATTTTGAAGACGCTGATATATATTCTGTGGTTGTGTAAAAAGGCCGGAGGCCTTCATTTGGCGCCGTAGGCGGCGGGCGGAATACTTTTACACCACCCCATATTTATGGGGCACCCTCTTTTAAAACATATTCTTTGGCGGCTTCACCGCCAAAGAATATGTTTTAAAAGAGGGTGCCCCTGGAAATCATCATCGCGTCGTATAGCTCCTCGAACTTGCGGGCAGCAGCCAGGTTCCGTATGCCACATCTTTCTGGCTTACCCCTTCGGCATGAAGCCAGACCCGGGTAGCGGCTGCCACATTCGTCGGGACATCCACGAAAGTAATCAGGGTATCCTGCTGGCGAAGTGTAGAATATGCTGGTTTATAGGCTTCCGTTTTAATCAAAGTACGAGCACCTGCGGTGCTGGTCGTACCCGTACTTTGATAAATCCGGATTTCCTTCATTGGGTCATTACACCAAAATTCCATCAGCATACGCACCCTGCCCCCTCTGATAAAAGAGGACGAATCCAGCGGATACATATAGATAGAAGGAACCCCTTTATCCGTATAAGTAACGTTTTTATCCAGCCACTCCTCCTGTTCGTAGCATGAAGCGGCGAGAAAAATCAAGGTGAGGAAGAAAAAAGGCTTTAATATTTTCATTGCTGATTTTCTTTTATTATTGAAAAAATCTTGTTGGGCAACCCCTATCGTTTGAAAATCCACATCGGCTCGTTAAGTGGTTTTTGGTTCTTTTGTGCCACCGCGCCATTCCGGTTGAATTCGTCCTGTGGGTAGAAAGCACGCTGTATCCATTTACCACCGAGTTCGGGATTTTGGTTACGGGGAAGATCCAGATCGCGGAATACGCTCTTGGAAAATTCCCAACGGCGCATATCGTTCCATACTTCCGGGCTGAGGAACATTGCCTTGTATTTTTCTCCCATGATTAAGTCGAGGGTAAGATTGGCAGCCCCGACATTTACGCGGGGGTCATTGACATACCTGGTACGGGCAGTATCCGCCACGCCGATTTTTTGCATATTTGCGTTGATACCGTTGAGATAAGCGGTATAGCCCGCGGCGGTAGTTCCCCTGGAGGTTGGCGTACCGCCATTTCTAAGAAACTCGGCCTCTGCCTTGATAAATTCCTGTTCGGCATAGGAGACCAGTACGATCGGTGCGATATTGCGCCCATGCCAGGTCGTGACGACCAGGTCCACATTGCCCCCGAGACCGGTACCATTTTCACGTCCGATCCAGGTTGTGGCACTTGCATTTCCGGTTGTTCTTCCGCCGATAATCGGCAGACGAGGGTCAAAGGGGCCGAAGGAAGTCCCGTTCATCGCATCCACAATTTGCTGGGAATGGGACACGGTGAAGTTGCCTGTAATAATAGCCTGGGCTACTGTGGTATTCCAGGGGTTGAGGTTACGGGTATTGTAATTAATCTGCCAGTCATCAGAATTACCGACCATGGCCGCAGTTGAGAGGGCTGCGAGGGCGTCATTAGCAGCTTTGGAGGGATTTTTCAAGGAGCCATGCATGGCGAAGCGGGCTTTTAGCACCCGGGCAGTGGCCCTCCAGCGGTTTCGCTGACTGGTCCGCGCAGCAGTTGTCGTACCGGCAAAAAAAGCCAGGTCATCGGCACCCGGGAGGATACCCTCCGTGCGTTCGATTTCGACAAGGGCTTCGTCGAGTAATTTATTCATTGTAGCATAGATGGATTCCTGAGAATCATACTCAGGCCGCAGGTTATTGATCTCAAATGCCTGTGAATAAGGGACTTGCTCCCAAATCGTAGTAGCCATCCCGAGGTGATAGGCGAGGATGATTTTTCCAACGGCGCTGTAATATGGTGCGAAACTATTCGGATCATTGGCCTTTGCGATCAGCGTCCTGAGGTTGGCCATAGCGGTAAGATAGGTCGTTGACCATGCCGCAGGGATACGTACCTCGTTGTGTGCGTCCACACCGCCACCTGCCACACTCGACATGTGCTGGACGATCTGTGAAACCGGAAAAGCATACTGAAAATTCGCCTGGCCAGAGGCTTCAATCGTTGTGGGCAGCAGACTTTGCAACGTAACCTGGCCTTCAGTCACCCTTGTCGGGTCGTTATTGATATCCAGATAATCGTTACAGGCCGTCAGCACCAGGACAATGGCCGGTACGAGGAAAAAGACGGATTTTATGATTGGTTTTTTCATTGTGGTATTCTTTTTAAGTTGGCCTTCGTAAAAAAAGGTACTTTTTAAAATGGCCTGGCGGCTTATTTAAACGTTGCGTTCAACCCAAAAGATACGTTGCGTACCGCCGGGATAGTCAAGCCTGCGAAACCAAATGCGTTACTTCCCGACCCATTTTGCATCGCTTCAGGGTCAAAACCGATATAGGGCGTATTTAACCAGAGGTTGTTTCCTACAGCACTCAATGCAAGACTTGCAAATGGGGTACGCGCCAGCGCTTTCTTCGGCAGGCTGTAAGACAGGTTGACGTTGCGCAAACGCACCCAGGAAGCATCCTGGAGGATTACTTCGGCGGCTGCGTTATATCGGACAGCCGACCGGTAGAGGTTGTCGCCGTCAATGGCCACTTCCTGGGTGTTGGGTGTGCCATCCAGGCGTACGCCCTTGAACACGACCAGTTCGTGCCGGCGTTCGGTACCTTTGATATTCCCGTTGCGGATAGAGTTGCGGATAGACATATCATACACATCGCCGCCCTGTTTCCATTCAAGCTGAGCGGACAGCGTAAAGCCTTTCCAGGAGAACGTATTGCCCAGCGCAAGGATAAAGTCGGGAATGGCATTTCCCGCAAGCTGCAGGCGCGACTGATCTACGATTGGGTAGCCGTCATTGCCGATGAGCAGTTGTCCGCTCGTACTATCCCGACGGAATTTATATCCATACAAGTCGCCGACTTTACCCCCGGGAACGAGCTGGTTCGCAATCCATGCCCCATCGAATACCAATACACGGTCGCTCCCCTCTGCGATAGATTCAACCGTACCCTGCATTTTGGTAAAATTGACGCGGACATCCCATTCAAAATCCTTTGCCCGTACCGGGACGACGTTGAGGGTCAATTCGATCCCTTTATTATTAATCTCGCCGGAATTCGTCACAAAAGAAGCATAGCCCGTAGCATTGCTCACAGGCACCCGGAAGATCTGGTCAATCGTCGTTTGATCGAAGAGGGTCAGGTCAAACCCGAAGCGGTTTTTCAGGAAGCGCATTTCGAGCCCATACTCGAGGCCTCGTGTCCTTTCCGGCCGCAGATTGGGATCCCCGATCGTCACGCTCTGACGGAATCCGGCAATCACTGTGGCCGGGTCGCTACCGAAGGGGAATCGGGGGGCACTTTCAAAGTAGCGGCTCGTCAGATAGGGGCTGGTCCCTTTGCCGGTCTCGGCATAAGAAGCGCGCAATTTCCCATAGGTAAAGAATTCTGGTAATTGCAGGACTTCCGAGAAAATGACGCTTAAGCCCACCGATGGATAGAAAAAGGAATTATTGCCGATTGGCAGCGTAGAGGTCCAGTCGTTACGACCAGAGGCTTGTAAGAACAACACCCCTTTGTAATCGAGGTTGAGATCCGCAAATGCACCAACCAGGCGGCTCAGGGAGTAATCATAGAAAGGAAAGAAGTTACGCGTATTGGTAATATCATAGAATTGAGGGATTACCAGGCCCTCGCCGCGCACGCCGATATTTTCGAATTTATTGTCAAAGATGCTATTGCCCAGCAAGAGGCGGGCATTTAAGTCTTTGGAGATATTTTTCTGTACCGTTACGAGCAGGTTGGAACTGATTTGCCGGGACAGGTAGTTTTCATCCACGATAAAGCCACCGACCTGAGAGCCCACATCAGTAACATTGGGCATCACCCGTTTGCGCACATCCGAATATTGGTCAATACCCACCTGATAGCGTACGGAAAGCCAGTCGGTGAGGGTTGCATCTGCTGCTACCTGGCCAATGTAGCGGCCCACGTTTGACGTATAAGGCGCAAATTCGGCCAGCCAACGCGGATTATCAATAACAGTGCCCGCATAAGACTTGATGGCCCCATTCGGAAATTTGTAGTCATTGACATCGAAAGTACCCGAATGATAAGACAGGGCGGACATGACCGATTTATCGCCGCCATTCGCCGATATGTTTTTTGAATTCGTATAAGAGAAAGACCCGGAGAGGTTCAGCCATTTCAATGCCTGGTAGCCGGAATTCAGGCGTACTGTCGTACGCTCGAAAGATGTCGTAGGAACGATACCCTCCTGCCGGAAATTGGAAGCAGAGACCAGATAGGTAAACCCTTTGCTACCCCCCGTGATGGAGAGGTTATTGGTCAGGCGGCTGCCCTGGGTAAAAAAGGCCCGGAAGTTATCAAAAGTGGGCTGCCCTGGCGCGAAAGGGGGGCCAAAATCCTGAAACCGCGTCGTACTTACACTGTTGTCGGCATTTACCCGGATCCTGCCGTTGATACCTTCCCGGTACTTAAGCTGTGGCTCCTGATATTTATTGACCTCATCCACCCCGTAGTTTGAGGAAAACTGGATTTTTGCCTTGCCTTCCTGCCCTTTCTTGGTCGTAATGACGATGGCGCCGTTCTGGGCAAGGGAGCCATACAAAGCCGTAGCTGCAGGGCCCTTCAGGATAGAGATATTCTCGATATCGTTGGGGTTGACATCTGCCAGACGGTTGGTGTTGGAAAATTGTTCGGAGCTGCCTGCCAGGGCATTCGTCCCCGCACTGGGCAGTACATTCCCGGTATTCGTCGCGTTGGACATAATAATGCCGTCAATAACGATGAGTGGCTGGTTATCGCTGCCCGGGTCGAGTGAGTTGATCCCCCGCAGGATGATACTTGTACCTGCACCGGGAGCGCCCGAAGAATTTTGGATCAGGGCACCTGCCACTTTTCCCTGCAAAGCACTTACGATATTTTGTTCGTTGGAACGCTCCAGCAGCTCGCTGCCGACGTCCTGTGCAGCATACACCAGGGCTTTCTTTTCCCGCTTAATCCCGAAAGCCGTAACGATTACCTCCCCGAGTTGCTTAACATCTTCGGCCAGGACGACATCCACGACATTGGCTGCACCTAAAGCAATTTCCTGGGTCAGATATCCGATAAAACTGACCACCAGGACCCCTTGCTGAGGTGCGGAAATACTGTAATTCCCATCCAGATCGGTACTCGTCCCGGTAGTCGTACCTTTAATCAGGACGTTAACGCCGACCAAAGGCTCCCCGGACTCGTCCGTGACCTTGCCCGTTACTGTGCGCTGGGCGATTGCCGAAACGGCGCCCCAGCAAAATAAGAGCAAGGTTAATGAAACTGATTTAAAGCTGCATTTCATCTAACAACAGATTTAGTGAGTGAAAAAAAATGGGCACACATTTTTTTGCAGTTGACCGCGTTGCAAAAATTGCAAAAAATTGCAAAAAGTTGCAAAAAAATTGCGATAAAATGCAAAAAATTGCGCGCCCAAATCGGTTTTACCCTAAACAGTTGCTATTTATGCGGTTATTGTTTTTGCAGCTCCATAGCAAAGCTTCCTAAGGTTTGGAATCGAACGTCGTTTCGTGGCTACAGGTTCACCCTCCCATAACGCACGCCATTTTCGTATTTAGCGATATAAGCACTTGGGAACCCCCTGCGCTTTACCTGGGCAAATGCCTGGCGTACCGAGGTTTCGTCCATGAAGTCGCCCACCAGTACGCGGGTAAGGTTTCTGGACAAGATGAATTCGGTCTGGATACTGCCAAGATCGGATAACTTGGAATAGCGGGAGTCTGCCGGATCGAAACGGCCAACGGCGGTGAGTTGGATTTTATAATATACCCCATAATATCGCGGTGCATTAGACCGGTATTCCAGGTTATCTATCTGCGAAGTCCCTTTCAGCGTATAGGTTTCACCTGGCACACCGATGGTGCCTGAATTTGGAGTACCCGGTATCGGTGAAAGGTCAGTGCCTGTAACGACAGGTTTAGGCCCGGGAGTAACTGGGGTCGGTTTTGTCTCAGGGGATGGTGTCAGCTTCCGGAGAAAAAGTGGCTGCCCGTAATTGACATTGCTCTGGTCCGAAGTGAAAAAAGTATAAGACCCCCCTTCATAGCCTTCGGCATTGACAGCCACGCGATACTGCCGCTGCGGCAGGAGTTCCAGGCGATAAGGCCCATCGGTGATAATCCGGTTGACCAGGATTGTTTCGGAGCCGTTATCCAGGATTTCGGACAGCACGACGTTGAAGCTGGTCAGCCGTTCGCCCAGATCCAGGTCAAAAACGTACCCTTCCAGGGGCAATGCCCGGGGCTTGAGGCGGATCTCAAAAATATCATCGTCCTGGGTAGTTGTTTTTTCCCCTGCAGAAATACGGTTGGAGCTCAGAAAAGCTACATTGCCATTTTCCCCTTTGACGAAGAAGAAATCATCCGCGCCGGAGTTATAAGGAAGGCCAACATTTACCGGGGTAGCCCAGTTGGTCAAATCCCCGCGGGCTTTTTGGATATCGAAACCGCCGATGGATACATGGCCGTTAGACGCGAAATAAAGGTTGCCCTCTGCCGAATCAAAATATGGGGACATTTCGTTTCCGAGCGTATTGATTGCCGGCCCCAGGTTTATCGGCTGGGAAAAATCCCCCGGTCTGTTGATATTGGTGGTGATGTACCAAAGATCGAGGCCTCCGCGGCCTCCCTGTCGGTTGGAAGCAAAATAGACAATTTCCACATCGCCGCGATGTACTACCCAGGGCTGCGTGGACGTAAAGCCCTTAACATTCACAAAATCGGGTAGCCGCCTGGGCGCAGACCAACGCACACCCTCCCGCTCGATCACAAAAATTTCACAGCGGGTACTCAGGTTGCCGAAGGTAGTGGAATTCTCACAGATCGTAAAATAGAACCGGTTGCCATCCGGAGAAAGCGACCCATTGCAATATTGGCCATTTTGAATAACGGGGAAGTTTTCCGGCGTCAGCCCCTTCGACCAACTACCGGCATTTTTTTCCGAACGATATATCCTTGCCTGGCCCCCCATGGTGGAAGAATAGTAAAGTACGCCCACTTCCGGGCAAAATGGCGCAAATTCATTGGATTCGGTATTGACTCCACCGCCGGGACGGGAAACCTCAACCTCCGGCGTCGGCTGCAGGGGCAGGGATTTCCCCAGTTCACAACCCTGGATTTCATCCGAAATAATATCTTCCATCGTCGCTTTGTTCTCACCGGCGTAGCCTTTCAAAAAATCCTGAAAAGCGCGGATCGCACGCTCGTACTGGCCATCCTGCTTCAGGCTGCGTGCATACTTTAGCCCCACCAGAGAGAACTCCTTGTTCAAATCCTTGATATTTTGGTAAGACTCCGCGGCTTTCCGGTAATTGCGCATCAGGTAGTACGATTCCCCTATTTTAAAAAGGAGTTCCTTTTTATCCTTTTTCGCATAGGCCTTTTCATATTCCTTTGCCGCTTTGGCATAGTCCCCTTTACTGAAAAATTCATCGGCCGTCTTGGCCATTTTCTGCCAGCTTTGTGCTTGGACAGAAACAGAAAAGGCCATTGCCAGGATCAGATAAACGATTCTTGTGGTCATGCGCATTTGAATTGATGTTTGTGATTTAAATTGGGTTGTTTAGAGCGTTGGCGATAAGATGTTCGATAATTACAGGATAAAAGCGGTGCTCGAGGGCCTGGACGCGCTTTGCCAGTTCCAGCGGGGAATCCCCCGGAAAAACCGGACAATGTGCCTGAAGGACAATTGCCCCTTCGTCATAATATTCGTTCACCCAATGGACCGTCATACCGCTTTCCTTTTCCTTTGCTGTGATCACCGCTTCATGGACGTGCATACCGTACATACCTTTCCCCCCGAATTTAGGCAGGAGTGCCGGATGGATATTCACCATCCTGCCTTGATACTTTTGGACAAGGTATGCCGGAATTTTCCACATAAAGCCTGCAAGGGCAATGAAATCGGTCGAATGAGCCTTTAACAGGGGTAGTACGATGTCCTCTCTGGAGAAACGCCCTTTATCCAGCACAACGGTATCCACACCGAACGAACGGGCAATCGCAAGTGCCGGCACTTCCGGCCTGCCTGACAACAGCAAAGACACGCGCGCCAAAGGATGGCCTTCGAAATATTCCAGAATCCTGCGTGCATTGGATCCCGTCCCCGATGCGAAAATTGCGATATGCTTCATCATCAGTTGAGTACACGATAGCGATCGGCATTAGAGCCGTCAATCCTCGACATTACGCGCACCGCCTGTTCTTTTTCCCTGGGCGTGCCCAACTTAAAAATCTCGATGACCTCCTGGCTTTTCGCATTGATAAACATAATAATTGCCACCGAATTAGGATAGCTCTGGTTGACCTTCAGGACATTTTCCAATGCGTCGGACATTATGGCCCTTCCTTTTTCCACATTCTGGTACATAATATCCAGTGCCAGGCGGTGGTAAGTATACATGGCCTCCCGCATTGGGCGTACCCTCGGGGAGAGAAGGTTCTCCGCAATCCAGAATCTGTTGCGGTTGAAATTACTGCCCGATGGCGCCCAACCCTGCCCTGCCACACTCTGGGGTATCGTATTGATAATTTCCTGGGCATTCAGAAAATAAGGCTCACCACCATATAAAGAAAACGAATCATAATCCAGGCCAAGTATAATAAAAGCGTAAAAAGAAAGCACGGAGGAAAGATTATTGTTGTAGCTGTTGCGGCTATAAATCAGTGGTTGGTATTGTTCGTAGGTGAACACCAGCTCGTTGTCAATATGGTTAAAGATTGCTGTTTCATAGCTTGTACCGAAGACTGGCCTGGAAGACTGCACAGACAGCTCGGCGCGGAAGCTGGTTGGGGAGAGCTCTTCCTGCAAGGTGAGCAGGATGTTGCACTGTATGCGCTCCTGGGGTTCGAAGACGTCTTCTGTCCATTTCGTATTGTTCATAAATTCTGCTATAGCCTGCTCCAGGGTTTCAAAAATCCTGGGATCGGCCGTCCGGAGCTTTTGGATATTGATTTTGACGCTGCAGTTGAGTTCCTGTGCGAAAGCAGTGCTACCGGCAAAAAGGAAAAAGATAAAGAGACAGGCACGTTGCATAAGCGATAAGTTATTATTTTCGACAGGGCAATCAGGCGGGAGGCAGGATAGACAAGAGTATATCTATGATATCCTGTCCGACTGATGCCTTAGACTTTAATTCGAAATCCCTGCGCTTATTGTCTGGAAAGAACACAGATATTTTATTCGTATCCAGTAAAAACCCTGCACCGGGCTCTGTAAGCGCATTAAGTACGATGCAGTCGAAGTTTTTTCGGTACATTTTGTCAAGTGCATGTGCTTCTGCATTGTGGGTTTCGAGGGCGAAACCGATGATTCGTTGGTCAGGACGTTTAATTTTACCCAGGTCAGCAGCGATATCCGGGTTTTTCACTAATTCCAATTGAAGGTTTCCCTCGTCTTTCTTGATTTTTCGCCCGGCAATTTCTTTTGGACGGAAATCTGCCACGGCCGCGTTCAGAATGGCTGCATCACAAGCAGGGAAGAGTGCCATTGCCGCCGCATGCATCTCCCGTGCACTTTCTACCCGGGACACGCGGATTTTGGGGTCGGGTACCAGGGCGGATGGCCCCAGGACGAGTTCTACTGCTGCACCTTGCATCATCGCGGCGTGGGCAATCGCAAGGCCCATTTTCCCGGAAGACCGGTTGCCGATAAACCGTACGGGGTCTATTGGTTCGTATGTTGGTCCTGCGGTGACCAGGATGCGCTTACCAGACAGCGGCGGTCGGGAGGAGCGGAAATATGCTTCCAGGAAGCCCAGGATATCTTCCGGCTCTGCCATCCGGCCCGGCCCGCTCAGGCCACTGGCCAGCTCCCCGTGGCCGACAGGGATCAGGAAATTGCCATCTTCCTGTAACCTTTGTACGTTGCGCTGGGTAGCGGCATGGTTCCACATATCCACATCCATAGCAGGTGCCAGAAAAACAGGACAACGCCCGGAAAGATAACAAGCTGTGAGCATATTATCGCAGACACCGTGCGCCATTTTGGCCAGCGTATTCGCTGTGGCTGGTGCTACCAGCATTGCATCTGCCCACAAGGCTAACTCCACGTGGTTGTTCCATCCGCTTTCTGACGATAAATCGGAGAATACCGGCCGCTTCGATAGCGTTGAAAAGGTGAGTGGCGCTACAAACGCCGAGGCAGCAGACGTCATGATGACCTGCACGGATGCACCCGCCTTTATCAAAAGGCGTACCAATACTACGGATTTATAGGCCGCAATACTTCCGCTGACTCCCAGCAGGACCCGCTTATTTTCAAGTGGCGATGGCATAGCCGGGATAACGGCACTTAAATACTCTTGTTTGTCTTTGACTTGCGCTCTACGAAACGATAGACGATTTCCCCGTTGAGGTACTCTTCCATGGCAATCAGCACAGGATTCGGCAGACGCTCATAGAATTTGGAGATTTCGATCTGCTCCTTATTCTCGCTGATTTCTTCGATTGCTTCCGAGCTGGTAGCAAACTCTTCCAGTTTGTTGTGCAGTTCGCGGCGAATATCTACGTTTAGCTGCCGTGCCCTTTTGTTGATTACGGCCAGTGCTTCATAGATATTTCCGGTCTTGGAGGCCATCTCATCGAGGTTGCGTGCACGGACGTTGGGGTCCAGTCCCTGTACTTTGTTTTTGATATCAGACATCGTTCAATTGTTTTATTTTTTGTTGAATCTGTACCTGGGCAGCTTCCAGTTCTTTCCTGTAGTTGCTCTTTTGGTAGCGCTTCAGGAATTCGCCGCAGACTTTCAGGGCTTCTTCGTAACGCTCTCTTCGTCTTTCCAGGATACTGTTTTCTGCCCGAAGGAACGAGGAACGAAAGATCATATAGCGTACTTCTTCGTCATTGGATGTTTCCGGGAAGTCTTTGAGTAAATTTTCGAAAGTATTGACAGCAGACTGGTACTGTTGCACCTTGAAATATAATTTACCCTCTTCAAATGCTTTTTTCTCCAATTTGAGCCGCAGGTCGTCAATAATGCGGTTGCACTCAGCGACGCGCTCACTTTGCGGGTACAGTGCGACGAAATTTTCCATATCGTCGATTGCCTTCAGCGAGTAGCTTTGATCCAGGCGGAAAACCGGCGATAGCTGGTAGTGGGCGTATGCGGCCATAAAATCCGCTTCTTCCCTTTGCGGGCTCAGGGGATAGGTTTGGGAGAAAGTCTTGAAATGATAGTTTGCCATCATGAAATTTTCAAGATGGTAAAAGGTATAGGCATATTTAAAAAACAATTCTTCCCCTTCCTGCCGGCCCCGGTAACTGCTCATAATGAGCTCGAAAAGAAGCTGTGCTCTTTGGTATTCTTCCTGCTTATAGTAATCGAGCGATTTTTGGAAAAGCAGCTCCGGATCTCCGCTCGTGCGTATCTTTTCGAATTCGCTCTTACAAGCAGAAAGCGACAGGATTAGCGATATACTGATAACGATTCTGGACAAATGCTTTGCGGTTTTCATTAGGCTGCGAAAATACGGGTTTTAACAATATTGCACAAACATTATTTCATGGAGGGCATTTCTGTATAAAAGGTTGGTTATCCAATGTTTTATTATATTTGGACATTTGTGGGGCAGAACGATAGGATCCACCCCGAAAAGCCACCTTCGATCAATAAACGTGTTGCGATGGGCCAACGTGGCGTTAAAATAGTTTTTTAGCCCGCGCTGATTGGTTGCAACAAGTCAATTTTTCTCATAATCTCCTTTTTGGGGCGGGGTTTCATAAAAGTTATGTTGCTGCGCCCGGTAAAAATTTTACCTCGTCTTTTTGCACAACTCCATAAAATGCCGGGTTTCGACCAATTCAGGATTTATTACAACCATACCATCCATCCGGAACTGATGCGTATGGAGCGTTTGCGCATCAGGCTGCTGCGCCTTTTCCTGCTATCGGCTGCAGTGCTTTCCATCATACTTTTCCTGGGGCTTCAGTCCGGTGAGCTCACCATTGTACTCGCCCTGGCCATACCTGTCGTTTTTTACCTTGGTTTCCTGGGTTTTAGAACGCGAAAATTTATCAAAACCTTTAAGCCGAGGGTAGTCAAGCTCATCCTGGACTTTATCAGCGAATCTCCCAATATAGGTGCGCTCGATTATTCACCGGAAGGTTACCTCCCCCGCGACCTTTTTTTCCAAAGTATGCTTTTCTCCGGGAACGCGCCCGTATATCTTGGGGAAGACCTCATCTACGGAAAGGTGGGGGAAATGGATTTCCAACTTTGCGAACTGCGCGTACAGGATTTTTCCCCGGTGGATAACCGCCTCATCCCTGTATTTGGGGGGATATTCCTGCATGCCGTATTTCCGGAAGAAACTTCTGGGCAGGTTTTGATTTGGCCCCGTAACCAAAGAAAGCACCTGATCCGCACTATCCGCGATTTTGTCCTGGAGGGTGGGCAAAATTCCGACCATGAAATCCTCAATCCTGCTTTCCGGGATGTACTCATGACTTATGCCACCCGTACAACCCATGTAGCAGGTATTATGTCTGAACCGATGCAGGATGCCATCGTGCACTATCGCCAGATCAGCCAGAACGATATCTACCTATCCTTCATCGAACAAGACATTTATATTGCCATCACTGAACATAAAGACATCCTGGAACCATTCATCTTTCGCTCCAATGTGAGCTTCGAGCTCGTGCGCAGCTACTACCAGGACATCCGGTTCCTGCTCGAAATTATCGAAGACTTTGACCGTACTCATTAGGCTTGTTGCAGTAGGGTCATCGCAGCGGGAAAATGAGCTGTTGCTCGTACATACGATACCTTTTGGGGGTCGCGCGGGCCGGAGATACCTCCGCCGCATTGTTCCAATCGCAACAAGCCTGTTGAAAAAGGCAGCCCTGGTAAACCTTCCGTGCCTTTTATAAGTTTAGAGCTTATTCAAAAGATTGTTCCGGTATGCCACAGGATTTTGGGGCATAGCGTACCAGGCAAACCTTTCTAATACTCATCCCATGCGATCAAAACATTTCTTCCTGTTGATTTTCTTTCTTTCCACATCCATTTACTGTGTAAAGCCTTACGCACAGGCGCCCCAGCCCCTCAACGAAGCCAGCCTTCTTTGGGAAGTCAGCGGGAATGGCCTGGTCGCCCCATCATTTGTTTTCGGAACTATCCACATGATCCCCCAGAAGGATTTCCTCCTCACAGATGCCACGAGGGCCGCCCTGGACCAGTCAAAAAAAGTGGTCTTTGAAATCAACCTTGAAAAAATGGACGATATCACGACCATGCTCCCCATGATTATGCAAGCATTCATGAAAAGGGACACTACCCTGCGGGATCTGCTCGAACCATCGGATTACGAAATCGTCAAACAGCATTTTCAGGAACTGGGGCTGCCGATGTTCCTGCTCGACCGCATCAAGCCGATGTTCCTTTCCGCACTTGACCCACAGGTCGTGATGGGTAAACAGGGTGAATCCACAACCTCCTATGAAATGGAGTTAATGGCCATTGCCAAAAAATCCGAAAAAACTATAGATGGGCTTGAAACTGCCGCTTTCCAGATGAGTATGTTCGACAGTATCCCTTACCGGATCCAGGCGAAAATGCTACTTGAATCTATACAGCAATCCAGTCTGCAAACCGAAGACGAAAAAGGTGCGTTCGATCAGATGATTGCAATATATAAAGCACAGGATATCGAAGCCATGCAGCAACTTATGCAAAGCGACGGTGAGTTGATGGCTTATGAAAACCTGCTGCTCTTCAACCGGAACAGGAATTGGATTCCCATAATGAAAGCGATGATACGCAAGGAACCGTGCTTTTTTGCCGTAGGTGCGGGACATTTAGGCGGAGCGAGCGGAATTTTACAACTTTTACGCGAAGAAGGTTTCAGGGTAAAAGCGGTAAAATAACATCCCTGTTCCTTTTCCCGGTCCCTTCCCCTGGCGGAGAAAACAGCTAAAACGGTCTGATCAGTCAGATAGGCTGGTTGGGACAAATCAGCACAACCGGGGCCTTTGCCTTACGAATGGCCTATGATATCCGGCGGTGCACTTCGAGTGCTTCGTTCACAGCGGCATCCAGCAGAGCGGAAAGGGAAATGCCAAACGCGGTTGCCTGTTGTGGCACGATACTTGCCTCGGACATTCCCGGGATTGTATTGGCTTCCAGGAAAAAGAAGGTATCGTCCACCAGGATGTAGTCGAAGCGACAAATGCCGCGACAGCCCAGAGCAGCATAGATACGCCGTGTTTGTTCCTGGCACTTCTGGGCAAGCCCGGGAGAGAGTTCTGCAGGTGTCACCTCTTTGCTTTGTTGTTCGTATTTCGCCTGGTAGTCAAAAAATTCGTTATAGGAAATAATTTCAGTAATCGGGAGCACGATGATTTGCCCGTCTTTACGAAAAACCCCATTAGAGAACTCCCGTCCGTTCAAAAATCCTTCTACCAGTACCTCATCGTCAAAGCCAAATGCTTTTTCGATAGCGGCGTCCAGGCCGTCGGCATTATTCACTTTGGAAACACCAAAGCTGCTACCATTTTTATTGGGCTTAACGAAAAGCGGCAGGCCCATTTCCAGTAGAGCGTCTTTATTGTAGGGTTGGCTGCGGTAAACGATCTGCGAGGGGGCCATCGGGACGCTGTGTGCATGAAGGAACCCTTTACAAGCCTGCTTATCGAAGGTCAGGGCGCTCACCAGCGGGTCGCAGCCCGTGTAGGGGATGCCCATCAATTCCAGATAGCCCTGCAGGCGGCCATCTTCGGCGGGGTGTCCGTGCAGGATGAGGTAAGCCAGATCGAAACACACACGTTCCCCATTGGTATCGGTCAGCGAGAAGTCGTTCAGATCAACAGGAAGGCCTGTGGACTGTTCTGAGAAGTGCGTTCCGTTTAGTTCGAGGACAAATTTCCGGTACTTTGAGCTATCCAGGTGATGTGCTACCGTAACGGCGCTTTTGAGCGAGACTGGCCGCTCTGCAACATTTCCGCCGGTAATTATAGCAATATTAAGTACATTACTGCTCATTGGCTGTTGCGGCTTTAGGGTCAGGCATCAACATTTGCGTATTTGGCATTGGCTTCAATAAAAGCCCTGCGGGGCGGCACCTCATCGCCCATGAGCATGGAGAAGATGCGGTCGGCCTCCATAGCATCTTCGATGGTCACCCTGCGCAGGATACGCGTTGAGGGGTCCATGGTGGTATCCCAGAGCTGTTCGGCGTTCATTTCACCGAGCCCTTTATAGCGTTGGATTTTCACCGAGTCGTCATTTTCCCCTCTTGAAAATTCCGAGGTTGCTGCCCGGCGTTCTTCTTCGTTCCAGCAGTAGCGTTCCTGCTTGCCTTTTTTGACCAGGTAGAGCGGTGGAGCTGCGATATAAATATAGCCTTGTTCTACCAGAGGTTTCATGTAGCGGAAAAAGAAAGTAAGGATTAGCGTTGTGATATGACTGCCATCCACATCCGCATCGGTCATAATGACGATTTTATGGTAGCGGAGTTTCTCGATTTTCAGGATACGCACACCGCCTTCCCCTTCTTCGATACTGACCCCCAGCGCGGTGAAGATATTTTTAATTTCTTCGTTTTCATAAATCTTATACTCCAGCGCTTTTTCCACATTGAGGATTTTACCGCGCAGGGGGAGGATTGCCTGGAAATTGCGGTCTCGTCCCTGTTTGGCCGTACCGCCTGCCGAATCACCCTCTACCAGAAAGATTTCACATTCGTGTGGATCGCGGCTGGAGCAGTCGGCCAGTTTACCTGGCAGTCCTCCACCGGTGAGCGCTGTTTTGCGCTGTACCAGCTCGCGGGCTTTACGTGCGGCATGGCGGGCAGCGGCTGCCACGGCCACTTTTTCCATGATCCGCCGGGCGGCTGTGGGATTTTCTTCCAGATAGCGCTTTAATACGTCCCCGACGACCTGTGATACTATACCAGTGACCTCTGAATTGCCCAGTTCGCCTTTTGTTTGACCTTTGAACTGTGGTTCGGGCACCTTAACCGAGATTATGGCGGTGAGTCCTTCCCGGAAATCTTCACCGGAAACCCCCTCTTTTATTTTTTTGAATATCCCGCTATCGTCTCCATATTGTTTGAACACCCGTGCCACTGCCATCCGGAAGCCCTTAACGTGAGTACCCCCTTCGCGGGTATTGATATTATTGACGTAAGAGTAGATATTTTCGAGGTAGGTAGAATTGTACTGCATCGCTACTTCGACTTCGATATCTTCCCTTTTGCTTGTGACGAAGATTGGCTGATCAATCAGCGGTTGCTTGGCGCCATCCAGGTAGCGTACAAATTCCAATAGCCCGCCTTCGGAAAAGAAGACTTCTGTCTTGCCGCTGCGTTCGTCCGAAAGCGTAAGGTGCAGACCCTTATTGAGGAAGGAGAGCTCGCGCAGGCGGGAGGCGAGCATCTCGTATTTATATTCCAGTGACTCAAAGATTAACGGATCGGGGCTAAAGGTAATCGAGGTACCGGTTTTATCCGACACACCGGCGACTTTAACATCGTAGCATGGTTTACCGCGTTCATATTCCTGCACGAACAGCTTCCCTTCGCGCTCGATCTCGGCACGCAGCGCGACCGAGAGGGCATTCACGCAGGATACACCGACCCCATGCAAGCCACCTGAAACTTTATAGGTATTTTTATCGAATTTGCCCCCTGCATGCAGGACGGTCAAGACCACTTCGAGTGCTGATTTCTGGAGCTTTTCGTGCATCCCGGTGGGTATCCCGCGCCCGTTATCTTTTACTGTGACGGAATTATCGGGGTGTACGATGACGTCTATATGTGTACAATAGCCGGCGAGATGTTCGTCAATGGAATTATCCACTACCTCCCAGACCAGGTGGTGCAGCCCTTTTGAATCGGTGCTGCCGATGTACATACCCGGGCGTTTGCGTACGGCTTCCAGGCCCTCGAGCGCCTGGATATTCTCCGCACCGTAATCCTGTGCTTGTTGCTGATGCTCTTTCACTGTATCCATGCTGCAAAAATACAAAAAAATCGCCTATTTATCTTACCTTTCACAGTCTAAAATCATTTGAACGGATGTACATCCTGATTGAGGGGCACGAACAGATCGGGCAAGCGGCGCAAAAGCTTTTGTCAAATGCCGGGGAAAGCCGCAAATTTGCTATTACAGGGCCAATGGGCGCGGGAAAAACCACTTTGGTGCAAGCATTGTGTACTATCATCGGCATACATGGGAAAGCGACAAGCCCTACATTTTCCATTGTCAACGAGTATGTGCGTTTAAATCCCGAAAGCGACCGGGAGGAGCCTGTTTTCCATCTGGACCTTTATCGCCTCAATTATCTTGAAGAAGCCCTGGATATCGGCATTGCCGAGTACCTCGACTCGCCGTATTATTGTTTTATCGAATGGCCGGAATTAATCCGGCCATTGCTCGGACCCGAAGTTTTTTGGATCAGACTGGAAATTAGCAGCGAATCCGCCCGAAAAATCGTAATTTTGTAGTAAAATCTTTAGGGCGCGACTATGGGCAAACAAAAAGAGGGTCCCGGCAATATCACAATCCCCCGGGCATTGCAGGAAGGACAGTGGCAGACGCAGTCCGAAACACTTGAACGGCATAGAAGGCCCGACAAGCTCTTCATCGGTATCCCAGTAGAATGTACTTTACAGGAGAACCGGGTACCGCTGGTCCCTGCCTCGGTGGCTACGCTTACGGCTCACGGGCATCGCGTACTTGTCGAAACAGGGGCCGGGGAAAATGCCCATTTTTCCGACCACGACTATTCCGAGGCCGGCGCCGAGATTGCCCAAAGTAAAGAAGAAGTGTTCAAGGCCGATGTACTCATCAAAGTAGCGCCCCCAACCCTGGACGAAATCGAGCTGATGCACCCCGACCAAATCCTTATTTCCCCCCTGCAATTGCCCGTTATATCGGCCGATTATATCCACAAGCTCCGCAAAAAAAGGGTTATCGCCCTGGCTATGGAATATATCAAGGACGAATCCGAGACCTTCCCAATCGTGCGTACCATGAGCGAGATGGCAGGCCTTAGCGCAATGCTAACGGCAGCAGAACTCTTGTCCAGCACCGGCGGCGGCAAAGGGATACTCCTGGGCGGAATCTCCGGCGTCCCCAGCGTGAAAGTAGTAATCCTCGGTGCAGGAATTGTTGCAGAATATGCTACCCGTGTCGCTTTGGGACTGGGCGCAGAGGTACGGGTGTTCGACAATAATATTTATAAACTGAAACGCTTGCAAAACCAGGTCGGCAGGCAATTATTTACCTCCGTACTCAATCCGTATTATCTCGAAGAAGAGCTCGTCAGTGCAGAAGTGGCCATAGGGGCCATCCATTCCAAAGCCGGCAGGACGCCCGTCATCGTCAGTGAAGATATGGTGTCCAGAATGAAACCAAGCTCCGTAATCATTGATGTAAGTATTGACCAGGGCGGCTGCTTTGCGACCTCAGAAGTTACATCGCTCAATAAACCCACCTTTATCAAGCACGGCGTCATCCATTTCTGCGTACCCAATATCGCATCGCGCATCCCCAGAACGGCCTCGGTCGCCGTAAGTAATATCCTCACGCCGATCTTACTGAGAGCAGGCAGTATCCAAAATATCGAACACCTGCTCTTCAACCATCCCGGCCTCAGACATGGGGTCTATACCTATAAAGGCTGCCTATGCAACGAATACCTGGGCGAACGCTTCGATATTAAAGCAACCAACCTGGACCTGCTGATCGCATCCAACCTTTAGTTAAAATTCACAAATAATTTTTTCAGGCCTGCTGGTATTAAAAAAAATTTTATATTTGCATGGCTTTGTAGGTTGCTTTTATAGCATCCATTGGCTTATCCATACTATTCTACTGCTGCTATTTCAGATTCTGCACAACCAACTGTGCAAGTACGGGCTTCTATTGTCTTGTACCTTCTTCCAAAAGAAAAACAGCGCCTTTATCAACCAACACTTGCGAAAAAAGACCGGAAACGCTTAGTCGTTCTGCCGTATTCAGCGCAACATAAAGGCCTGTTCTGAACAAGTCTTCTTTGTAGCGATAAAATAATTTATAAGCCAGATAAAATGAAAGATAACATCCCAACTACAAAATGCCAGGGTGTCTATTACCCAAAATACCACTTTGCACTCATCGCTTTTCTACTCCTGGTGCCCCTGCATGCCTTAGTTGCTCAACGCAACCTGAGCTTGTACAATCTAAATGCCGCCCCACAATCTTATTCCCTCAACCCTGGACGCTTACCCATGTCCAATGGATATTTGAGCATCCCCGCATTAGGCAACCTAAATGCCAGCTTCAGCAACAGCGGCTTTAACTACTCGGCACTCTTCCCGGCAGCAGATAGTACCGGCCAGGAAAACAGTATCAATTTTTTCGATAACGGGTTTCAGGCTTTTCTTTCGGAAATTGAAGCGGAAAACCGACTCCTGGCAGATATCAATGCCGGTTGGCTCGACTTCGGATTCCGCGCCGGCCGTAACTTCTTCAGCCTTTCCGCAAACGAAAACATTAGCCTCCAATTAGACTATCCGAAAGCTTTTTTCGATATGCTCAACGAAGTGGACCTCGGCGATACCCTTTCCGCCGGTGCCCTCTACGATCTGAGCAGCCTCGGCCTCAATATCCTCCATTACCGCTCTTATGCCCTGGGATTCACCCGCCAGATTTCTTCCCGCTTCTCCGCAGGGGCACGTATCAAAATGCTCGACGGCATAGGAACCATCTTCAGCGAAAATAGCGGCCTCCAATTCATCAATGATCCTCAAAACACCGCTCTGGAAATTAACGGCGGGCTCAATATATTCTCCTCGGGCCTCTCTACCTTGATTAACAATGGCAGTACGTACCTCAACAGGAGGAGCAATACCGGACTCGCCTTCGACATAGGGGCAAGCTTTACTACAGAAAAACTCGACTTGTCTGCAAGTATCCTCAATATCGGGAGCATCACCTGGAAAAACGATATTGCCTACGATGGGATTTCCAGTAGCAAATTCAAATTCCCTACAGACGATATTGACGCATTCGAAGCTGAATTTAACCGCTTTACCGATTCGATATCCCTGCAAAGAGATAGCCAGGCGGTTACTTCTTTCAAAACGACCCTGCCCGCCCTCGCCTACTTCAGCGCCAACTACTATGTAACGCCACAAACCTCTGTCAACTTCCTCCTCAACCCCCGCTATTACAATCAGGACGTGGACCTGGCCTTTTCTGTCGGCGTACAGACAAGAATCAAAAAAATCCTGCAGCTCGGGGTCAACTACGCTTCCTTTAATAAAAATATCTTCAATATCGGGGCCAGCGCAAGCCTTAACCTGGGGCCACTCCAAATTTTCGCCGCCACCGATAACCTCCCAGCAATCCTCAACTGGCAGAACGCCTCCAATGTCCACCTCAACGCCGGGCTCAGCCTGGCATTCAACGGCCGCTCCCGAAACGAACAACTCGCCCTATGGGAACCAGAAGAAAAAAAACAAACCCAGGAAGATGAAGCGTCCGAAACCATAGCCGCAATCCCAAAAGATGAGCAGCAAAACCCCGGGAATAAAAAAAATCGCCAGGATGAAGACCCCTCGCTAAAAGTGTCTAAACCAACTAAAAGCAATAAGACTGAGGATACCCCCCCAGCAAGTAATTTCGCCGCTGATGAATTCCTGGGCGAAGAATGGATGGACGAAGCCAATAATTCAAAAAAATCAAATCGCAGCAAAAGCAAAAAGCCGGTGAAGAACCCGGAACCCGTAGATGTCGCCGCCCGTGAAGACCAGGACCAGGGAAAAAAATCAGAAAAAAACGAGGCAAAAAAATCAAAAAACAATAAAGCTGATGACCCCGAAAACGATCCGGAACCCGTAGATGTCGCCGCCCGTGAAGACCAGGACCAGGGAAAAAAATCAGAAAAAAACGAGGCAAAAAAATCAAAAAACAATAAAGCCGACGATTCCGGCAAGGACCCGGAACCCGTAGATTTCTACACAACAAACGAATATATGGGCGAAGAGTGGATGGATGAAACCAATAACTCAAAAAAACAAAAGCAAAGTAAAAAAGATACGCCGGTAAACCAAAAATCGAAAGAAGCCCCCTCTGTCACAACGGAAGTTGCTGAAGCATCAAAATCCGACAAAAAGCAGGAAAAAAAGAGTGACGAGGGCAAAAAAAGCGACAAAGACAGTAAAAAAAGCCAGACTGCACCAAGCCAGCCCGCACCGGCAGTGGTGATGCGCAAGTACTTCTCCTTCCGCGGCGCCACAAAAGACTTAACCAACGGTGAAATGCTCAAGGGGGTACGTGTAGATGCTTATGTCCAATTGCCCGATGGCAAACAGCAACTGGCATTTACCCGTAATTTCTTTACCGGCGATTTCGAAGTCCTCATGGAACGCGATAAAACTTATCGCATCATTATCCATAAAGATACTTTCGCTGACCACGAAATTACGATTACCCCTGACCAGATGCTGGATAAAAACGAATTGCTGCAGGATGTAAAGCTGAAAAAATAGACGCCCCCCTGAATGACAAACCACCTCGCTCGACGAATATCATCTAACCCCAGACCGATCAACTGCCAGGATTTTATAGAAAGTCTTCCGCCGCGAAAGAATATTCTCTTCGAACGCCGGTTTTGTTGATTTTGCTTCGCAAAATCAACAAAACCGGCGTTCGAAGAAACTTTATTCTGCCGCCGAATGACACGCCGGAGGCTTTTTACACAACCCCCGTTTAGCATATTATTTTGCTGCCTTCGGCAGGCAGAGGATACTAGCTGGACAACACACGGCCCCGGG
>Ga0209990_10000242_pt1 | contig 55680 bp, 68 predicted proteins | sample NOAtaG_6_FD_187304 | JGI IMG/M metagenome (GOLD analysis project Ga0209990, IMG submission 187304) | Freshwater lake microbial communities from Lake Erie, under a cyanobacterial bloom - NOAA_Erie_Diel5S_2200h metaG (SPAdes) (version 2) | ecosystem: Environmental > Aquatic > Freshwater > Lake ... | reverse complement strand
TATCCGAGCATTTTCTCCCTCTCTCTCATACCACTATCTCTTAGTAGTATGCTACGCCACACTCCCCTAGACTAAGGAGTGTAGCATAGCCCGCCACTAAATTACTTGTTTGTTATATTGGTGATAGTTTTCTAGCACTTGCTCAATTAGGTTTAAGATATCCACATCAGCAAACTCTGATGGCTCTAAGTCCCAAAGCTCTCTGATTATGCCTAGAGTTTGACCATTAACAGTATCCTCTCCCTCTATGTATTCGTAATAGTGAGCATAACTATCGCTTAACTTTATTAGGTTTTCTTGTGTTGTTTTGGTTATCATCTTGCGCCCTCTCTCTCTCCTAATTCGTAAGCTCGCTGGCAGTTATCGCATAAGCCGATTTTGCTGGCTTCGTCTATTTCATAGGCGCAATTAGCGCAGGTTAATAAGTTGCTCACTTGCTCACCCTCTCTCTATCAAGTATTTATAGGTAGCACAAGCGCAATTATCTTGGAGAAAATCTTGCGCTCTATCATAAGCGTTGCCAGTTAACAACACACCAGCTTTAGCCATAAGTTCATCTAAGTCTTGTAATTCGCAGGTGATACTCATAACCCGCACACCTCTAGCGTGCCGATACATAACCCGCCATCTCCCCACCAAATACGGGTGGCGATTAGGTAAAGCCCTGCCAGTAATGCCAGCCAAAACACCGCCCGCACTACTGTCCTTAATCGGTAATAGTTAGCTGATTTCATTAGAGCCACTCCTGTTTCAAATTGTAGGCGTTTTCTATCCCATAAAGGGCGATAGATAGAGAGTAAATCAAGTGGAAGCCCATATCCATACCGCAACCGCCAACCCTTACCACTCTTTGCCCGTTGCGCTCTTTTAACTGTCCAACACTTGAAGCTTTGGACACATACCAAGTTATATCCACCACCCGCCCTTCATATTGTGTGCAGACCTTCATATCACGGGACATACCGCTTGCGGATACATTTTTCAAGATAGTCCAAGCCGTTGGCCTCTCCTGACTTGCAAAAACCTTACGCAAAAAATCTTTTGCGCTCTCCTGCTCTTGCTCTCTCTCTTGCTTCTTGCTTAGTGTTGCGTTCATCTCTTGCCCTTCGTCTAGTTATTGATACTGCCTACCTATTAGGAGTATCCCCCTGCCTACCCCACTTTAGCAGGATAAACAGGAGATTACCACTAACCTAGATTATGCCGTGCAAGTAATTCAAAACATCATCATAGGAGGCGTTAGACTTGCCATACTCCCTTACTAACTCTCCTGCTCCCTCATCTCCCCATATAGCTTCAAGTAATAATTCGGGGAGAGTGTTTAACTCTCCCGCCACACTCTCAATCAATTCAAATGCGCTCATCATTAGAAGCCCACCCCTATCACTTGCAACTTGCCCGCTTCCACAAACGGGCGGGATCTTTCATCATTAGTAAAGAAGGCGTTAATCTCCTCCACTTGCTTGCTCACTTGATTTGGTGAGCCATAAGGGGTTAAGTCAATCCCTGCCCGCTTATAACTATTTATAACCCGCTTAACTTGTGCCTCACTCAACTCAGCCTCCACCCATACCGCCCCGCTATTATCAGTAAGTAGGGTGTGAGTTTTAATTGTCTTAGCCATACTCCTATCCTTCCCACTCTCTTTAATTGTTTAGGAGAGTGCCACCGCCCACCCCGTAGAGGGTGAGCGATAGCCCGCCACTAAGCCTTATATCGCTTGGATATTCTGCTCATCTTGGCAGTCATCACACTCAGCCAAGCAACAAGCACAAGCACTCTCATAATCGTGGGTGCAACACTTAGGGTCATAGTGCGTAATATCCTTCTCATTAGCACAATATGAGCCGTCCCAAGTGCCGTAATCAATTCCTTTATCAATATCTAAGCCAAGTTTCTTAAACTCTTTTAGGCTTAATTGAAGGCGGGCGATTTCAAGTGCCACGCCTTCCCAACTAGCCCCGCCCATTTCAAAATCGTTTTTAATGACTTGTGCGGTAGATTTTAAGGTTTCATTAGTGTAGTAAGAAATCATTATTTCACCCCGCAAGCGGTTAAGAATATAGAGCGATTAAAGCGGGGATTATCTTGCGCCAACTCATCAGCAAGATTTGAGGCAAAACTTAGTTTAAGATCAGCACTACCAAACCAACTAGTGCTAATCACCTCAGCGATTAACTTGTAATCTTTACGGGTCATTTATTTATTCTCCTCTTAGGCTCATAAGTGGGGCGGTTTGCCTCACTAGGTAGAGAGTAATGGCGGTGTCTACCCTATGTCAACTACCAAACCAAACTATTTTTTTAAGGTGTCGCAGTTTCCAAAAGCTCAACACGCCCGACAGCGGGGGGAGATATTAAGCGGTGGTAGAGAGTTTAAGAGATTAGGAGCGGGGCAAGGGCTGAGAGATAGCGGGCTGAGGGCTGAGATGTTTAATTAAAACCTGCCGATAGACAAGCAAGCCCCCGCAAATTTAGACAACTAGCCCGCAACGGCTAACCATAGCAAATCGGACATACCCGACAAGGCGGACAAATGCGGACAAACCGACCCCCCGTTGCTTAACGCCCGCAGGCTGTACTGTATACACCCACAATAAAAATATTTGCTAAAGTGAAGCTGGCTGTATATAGCCCGATATGTCCGTTTTGCCCTAGTTTGTAAGTGAGGTGTATCACATTTATAAAGATTTTTTACCAGAAAACGGGAAATGGAGTTAATTTCCCGCCTTATATATAGTAGGGGAGTAAAACGAACCGCTTTAAGTTTTACGACCACATCGCTTCGGTAAACCTTCGCGATGCCCCCTAAGGGCGAGTGAAGGTTTTACCCCTCAGTCGCTGTAGCTCCTTCGGGAGTTACCAGACAACATACGCAAGCGGCAGGTGTAGTGTAATATTATCTCCAGTATAATATTCTGGGCCTAGTAAAATTAAAAAAATTTACTCTCGGCGCTTATCCACAGGTTTATCCACAGGGGAGTTAAATGGCTGAGAACTCAGCAGATATCGGCAAGCGGATTATTCTTACATCCGTAGCAGAAGGTATGACAATAGAGCAAGCCTGTGCCTCCGCCGGTAAATCCATTAAGACTTATGAGTACTACCGCAGGACAGACAAGATATTCTCAGACAAGGTAGATAGAACCCGCCTAGGTCTAAGGGATAAGAACTTCGCATTAGGTGATGTAAATGAGATTACCTTCGCCCAGTTCAGGGATCGCTTCTTACATAATAAGACCTTCCCCCATCAACAAAATTTAGTAGATATGATTGAGGTTGGGCAACCCTCTTGGTTGCACCCCTCTATGAAGTATGAAAAAGGATTAGCTAATAACCGCATACTTCTAAACATTCCACCCAACCACGCCAAGTCAATGACTATTACAATTGACTACGTCACCTGGCAGGTTTGTAAGAACCCAAACTTTAGAGTCTTAATAGTTTCCCAGACTCAAAGATTAGCCGCAGACTTTTTATACGCTATAAAGCAAAGACTTACCCACCCACAGTATGAGGCCCTCCAGTCAGCTTACGCTGCCGGTATTGGCTTTAAATCTAAGAGCGCCTCCTGGCAAGCAACTCGCGTTACCTTCGGTGATGAATTGCGTGAATCTGGTGAGAAGGATCCCAATATAGAAGCAGTTGGTATTGGCGGTCAGATCTACGGTAAAAGAGCAGATATGATTATAGTAGATGATGCTGTAACTCTATCCAATGCTAATGACTTTGAACGACAGATCAAGTGGTTAACCCAAGATGTTAGATCTCGTCTTAACCCCACAGGTAAACTTATTATCATAGGTACCCGTGTTGCCTCAGTTGATTTATATAAAGAACTACGCAACAACGATAGATATCCTGGTGGCCTAGTACCTTGGTCCTACCTAGCAATGCCAGCTCTACTTACAGTAGATGATGATCCCGATAAGTGGGAAACCTTATGGCCCGCATCAGATCAACCCTTTGATGGTCAGAAGGAAGAAGAGAAGGATCCAGTAACTAATCTTTACCCAAGATGGAATGGGCGTAACCTATATAACGAACGCCAATCTATGGATGCTTCCACCTGGGCTTTGATTTACCAGCAACAAGACATATCAGATGATGCGGCCTTTGACCCAGTCTGTGTTCGTGGATCTATTGATGGTATGCGTAAGGCAGGTAGATTAACCGCAGGTCATCCTGGACACCCAAGAGATTTAAATGGCTTTACCTTTATCTGCGGACTAGATCCTGCGATGGTAGGAGATACAGCAGCTATCTGTTATGCAATTGATAGAGCTAGTAACAAACGCTATATCGTAGATGCTATTAAGATTACTAGGCCTAGCCCTGCTGCTATTAGAAATTTAATATTTGACTGGACATCCTTGTATGGTCCTAGTGAGTGGATAGTAGAGAAGAACGCATTTCAATCTTTCTTAACACAAGATGAAGGTATTAAGATGCACTTAGCATCTAAAGGTGTACAGTTTAAAGAACACCATACTGGTAGTAATAAATGGGATGCAGGTTTCGGTGTTGCATCTATGGCTACCTTATTTGGTACTAAGCAATTTGATGGTAAGCACCATAGGGATAACCTAATACATTTACCTTCAGATCAAACTGAAAACATTAAGGCTCTAATAGAGCAGTTAATTACTTGGTCTCCTACGACTAAGGGTAAGACAGATATGGTAATGGCTCTTTGGTTCTGTGAGATCAGAGCAAGAGAGATGCTCAACTATGGTAAGTACCAGACACACCATCTTAAAAATCCATTCCTATCAAAGTATGAACAAAGCAAGAGAACAGTCGTCAACCTAGACGAACTCTTTGCTGAGAAGGAACGTACATTCATCTAAGGAGTTAAAATGGCACAAAAGAAAACGGTAGATTATAGAGCTGGATCTGCTTTATTAAAAAAACAATTAGCAGATAGAGCTGGAAAAAAAGTAAGTTTTCCTAGTAAAAAAAATCAAAAAAATTTAATTGACTTAGGTGTAACTGTAGGATCTATATTAGCACCAGGAATTGGCGCAGCAGCAAAAGGTGCTTCTGTTGCTAAAGCAGCAAGAACGGCAATTGCTAAGAAAACTCCTTACGTAAAGGTTACAACAGGTACGCAAGGTAAAAATATGAATATTAATTTAAAAACACCAGGTGCTAAAAAATCTGGCTCACCAAAAACGGGAACAAAAGCAAGAGTTCAAAAGGTCGTAAACCCTAGACGTGGAGAATCAGGTCAGGTTTCTGCGGCAAAATTAAGAGCAGAAAAGAAAAGAAAACAATCTTTAGCAGTTCCTGCTGCTGCTGTTACTGGATATCAAGTTCGCAAAGAACAAGAAAAATCTAAGAATAAAGGTAAATAATTGTTATCAACTAAAGAGGTAGTCTCAAAGATAGATCGGTTGAAGAACCGCTATGCAGCTAGAGACCAGCGTATGCGCGATGTTCTTTCTGTGCGCCAAGGTGATATATCAAAAGTATATCCAGCTATGTTCTCAGAGGATTACCCAAAGCCTTTAGTTGCAAACTTTGTAGATGTAGCAGCCCGTGATCTAGCAGAGGTAATGGCACCACTGCCATCCTTTAACTGTGCAGCAACCAATATGGTATCTGATACCCAACGCCGTGCTGCTGATACTAGAACTCGTATTGCAAACTATTATGTTTCATCATCTGATCTACAGATTCAAATGTATACCGGTGCTGATTACTTTAATACCTACGGTCTATTGCCAGCAATGATTGAAATGGATTATGAGACAAACAATCCTCGTATCCGTTTATTAAATCCTTTTGGTGTATACCCTGAGGTAGACCGCTTTGGTCGTTGCTTATCTATATCACAGATTATTGCATCCGATGCTGAGAGTATCGCTTCCCAATATCCTGAGTTCTACGATCAGATAGTTGGCAAGACAGTTTATTCTTACGCTTCCCCTTACCTATCTATCGTTAGATACCACGATAAAGATCAAGACTTAATTTTTATACCAGAGCGTAATAACTTAGTTCTATCTAATACACCTAACCCAGTCGGTAAGTGTTTAGCAAGGGTTGCACTTCGTTCATCCTTAGATGGTGAAGCTCGTGGACAATTTGATGATGTTCTATCTGTTCAGTTAGCCCGTGCTCGTTTTGCAGTATTACAGATCCAAGCAGCAGAAAAATCTATTCAAGCACCTATCGCTATTCCACAAGATGTTCAAGAGTTAGCACTAGGACCTGATGCGATTATGCGTTCTGCTAATCCACAAGGTATTCGTAGAGTTCCACTAGAACTACCAGCAGGAGTCTTTACAGAGTCAGGTGTACTAGAGCGTGAGTTAAGATTGGGTTCTCGCTACCCTGAATCTCGTTCAGGTAATATTGATGCCTCTGTTGTTACAGGTCGTGGAGTACAAGCATTACAAGCTGGCTTTGATACACAAGTTAAAGCAGCACAAGCACAGTTCGCTAGATTATTCCAAGAGTTAACCTCACTTTGCTTTGAAGTAGATGAGATTGTCTTTGGTAATATGACCAAGACTATTAAGGGAACCGATGACGGTACACCTTATACAATGAAGTACACACCATCTCGTGATATTAAAGGCGAGTATGGCGTAGATGTACGTTACGGCATTATGTCTGGTATGGATCCTAACCGTGCCATCATTGCATTACTACAAATGCGTAGCGATAAGTTAGTGTCCCGTGATTATGTTCGCCGAGAAATACCAATGGAGTTAAATGTTACGCAAGAAGAACAAAGAGTTGACATTGAAGAAATGCGTGATTCTCTTAGGGTTGCTGTTGCTCAGTATGCACAAGCTATTCCCGCACTTGCTGCCCAAGGTCAAGACCCATCTCAAATCATTACGAGAATTGCCGAAGTAATCCAAGGCAGACAAAAAGGTTTCCAATTAGAAACTATTATAGAAAAAGCATTTGCACCAGAACCACAGCCAGTAGCACCAACAGCACCGGCACTTCCAGAACAGTCTAGTATTCCAGCAGTAGGAACGGCCCCCGTTCCTGCCTCGCAGCCAACTGAACAACAACAAAGCGGAGAGGCCCCTGCTGCTGGACCTAGACCTGACATCGCACAACTACTCGCCTCCATTGGCGGAGCAGCATAAAATAAGGAGGTGAAAATGAAAAAGGGAACATTTCAAAAGTCTGTAGAGGTCAAGCCTGTACAAGGTAAGATGGATACAGCCAAGCCAGCAGGTGGAGAAGTTAAGTTCGGCTACACACCAGCAGGCCGCAAAGGAACAAAAGCGTAATTATTTTAAAGACGGGAGTACTGGGTGAATAACGATAACAATCTTAATCGCCCAGTACGACTGTCTGACTATCTAGTAATAGTATCGGGATTCTTTTTAAATTTAACATCAGTAATAGAAGCACTTGCAGATGATCTGCACCAATTAGCTATCTATAATTCAACTCAGAAAAGCCAAGAAGAAAAAATCTGGCAACAATTTTCGCAAGATTTAGAAACTTTAAAGGAGGAATAATGGCAAGAGGTCCATTAGCTGGCGCATCAGGCCCAGGTAAATTCTCCAAAAGAACAGATATGAGTTTAGGTTCAACATCATACGGAGAAGGCGGCGAGACTGCCGCACTCAATACAGCAGCGCCAAAGTCAAAGACTCGTGGTGTAGCAGATGATGTAGGTGGAAGACCATCTAATCCATTAACTCCAGTAACACCACTATATGCACCATCGCAAAGACCAGAAGAACCCATTACTACTGGTGTTGATATAGGAGAAGGCGCTGGCGCATCATCACTTATGATGCAATCACAGTTTGCTAATCGTAAATTATCAGATGTTTTAGCAGAGATGATTCCTTACGACACTACCGGTGAGATCCAATATCTTTATCAGAACGCTTTATCTAGAGGTAATTAATGTCTGAGAGCTTAAAAGCAGCAGCATATGCGGCAGGGTTATCAGAGCAAGATAAAAGAAGAATAGATAACCTAAGTAAAGCATTAACTGTACATAAAAACTTACTTGCTATGCCAGCAGAAGCGGCTAACGCAGTATATAAATCTTTGCCACAAGCACAACAAGAAAACCTTGTGCAAAATTTTGGCAATGAAACTGAAGAAGAGAAGCCAAAACAAGGCTGGCTTGGTACTGCTAATCACTATACTTTTTATCAAGCATATAAAGGTTTAAATTTTTTAGCAGATAGGGTTAGTCAAACCTATCGTGCTGTTGCTATCCCATTAGTAGAACGTGGTCAAATTGGCTTTGCTTGGGATGAAGCAGGCAAAGATGGCGAGAAAGTATATAACACAGGCCGTATTGAAGCAGCCACTAAAAAATATGGCGATGCTCAAGTCAAGATTGCACAAAAAATCAGTGAAGGTGCTGATATAGCGGATCTAATAAACAATGCTACTGAAGAAGAAAAATATTATCTTCGTATAGCAGATCCTACAAATGATGCAGGAAAGAATGACAGAGAAGCAAGAGAAGAATTTGATGAAGCGTTAAATGCTGTCAATGCTGCCAAATTCTCACCTGGTCGTCAACTAGCAAATATTATTGATGTAGTAACTCCTGGTGATTTGTATGAACAAGGCTTCTTTTATAAAATGGTATCAGGAGTTGGCGATGCAATATTTCGTCTACGTACTGATCCATTTATTGTATTAAGTAAAGCGAAAAAACTTTACGATTTAAATAATTATTCAGTGCAAGTAGTTGCCGCACAAGCTGGTGGCAAGGGTGTAAAGTTTGATAAATACTTTGATCAACCATCAACAATTGCTTTATGGGATCAAGCTGGTGTACCTCTTAAAAAATTAATAGAGTCTAAAGGTGTAAATCCTCAAGCAGCAGCAGAGGCAAGAAAAGAACTTTCTGTCCTTTTGCCAGAGTTTGGTCGTTCTGTAATAGATGAATTTATTAAAGGACCAACTCCAATTACAAGCGCCAGTACTGCTAAGGCTTGGTTTGAAAATACCAGAGATGTTATGAAAGTTGTAGCAGAAGGGTCAATAGCTCGTCAAAGAGTTATTCTACCTCGTCTAACCCCTGCTCGTAAGTTAAGAAGAAAAGTTCTTACCGAAACAAATAAAGTATTTGACATTAGTAAAGTATCACCTAGTTTGGTAAATGCAGTATTTGGTTCTCCTGATAACGCAGACGGTATACTTGACGACCTTGTTAAATTAGAACCAGGTAAATTAAAAGAAGCACTAGACGGTGTTCGGGTAAAAGGCTCTGCTAGATTTAGTTCTCTTCAAATAGCAACTGGCTTAGATAAGATTAAAAGATCATTAACTCCAGTACCAATGTTTAAAAATGAGGAATTTGATCTTCTTGCAAAAGATGCTCCTGATCAAATATACCGACTCGCAGCAATATTTGCACCCACAAATTTTGCAACATTAATGAAAGAATTGTATGCTGGCACAGATTCTGTGGCTAAGAAAATGAGTATTTATCAAGGCTTGTTAAAACAAACTAATAATGCAAGAGGTTTAGATTTAACAGATACTGGAAATACTGTATCTAGAATGTACGCTAACAAAGGTAATGTTCGGCACGGTTTAGGTGATGGTGAATTATCTAAAAAAGCGTTATTACCTAGCGAAATGAATACCACTGTTTCTGCACCAAGCCTTGTAGATTTAGATATCTTAGCAGGCAAAAGCACTATTGCTAAATTTGTACTAGGCACAGCTAATAGTAAATGGGTAGAAACTATGACCAATGGTTGGTCATTCTTAACTCTAGCTGGTCCTCGTTATGCAATCCGTAATGCTGGAGAAGATTTAATGGTATCTCTGGCTATGGGTACAAGCCCTTGGGGACTTGCAAAGCAAAGATATACTGCTACTAGATTAAACACAGCCTTGCAATCAGTTAAAGGATTAGACAAATTAGAAGCCTTTGCTGCTAATCCACTTGGCGTAATGATGCGATTTATTAATAAAAAAGAAGCAGAAGTAAACGCTGCTAGAATAAAAGCAATTGACTTAGATATAATTAATAATAGAGAAGAACTATTCCAACTTAAAAAAGAACTTGGCAGTATGAATGTTCTAACCTTTGATACTAAGAAGTCAGAGGAAATCACATCTAAAATAGCAAAACTAGAAGATAAGATCCAGGGTGGAGTTGCTGGTCAAACCAGAAAAATACTAGCCGAATCTTTATCTAAGGGTAAGATAGATACTTTCCTACGCCAGTTTGGTATTAAAGTAATAGATGATGAATCTATAGAGATACTAACTGAACAGATAATTTACGGTAATATAGATAACCTATTAGCAGAGGTATCTGAAGGTGGTATGAACTTTGCTACCGGTGCTACTTATAATGAATCAGTATTGCAGTTAGTTAAAGATTTAGGTGTTGACGTTAGACCACTTAGACTGGATTTAACTACTGCTACTAAACAGTATAGAGCATCTGCAAATGTAGCAGGTTTTGGCACTAGAGCAATTACTAGCGATAAGAGCGAAGCATCATTAATTGGATATCTATTACGTCTTAGATTTTACGGTAACGATGAATTAGGTTCTCTTGCTTTAGCAAATGCAGATTTACCTGATGATCAGGTAATGACGATTCTTCGTAATTGGTTACAAAGTTCAAGGGGTAAGCAATTAAAGTCCGAAGCAACTGCTGTAAGTGAACTTGATATAGATGATATTAGATATGCTAGGGAAGTTCTTACTAGAGCCAAGGAATTAGTTACCAAAAGAGGCGATGGCGATATAAACAAAAATCTTTTAGATAAGATTCGCGAGTATGATCCATCTGCTCCTTTAGGCAAAGGTGTAAATACTTACACTATCTCTGGTAAATTAAGCTTAGATGATGTTAGAGGCATAGATCTTCAGGATCTACCAGCAGAATATGTTGGACCAGAACTTGTACCAGTTGTTGAAGAATCACAACGTACTTACAACCTAATGAAGAATGGTTGGGTATGGCTTGGTCTTGCCAATGCTCGTATCTCTCGTCAACCTATGGCATTATATGAATCAATCCGTATTCGTAAAGAAATGCGAAGTACTGGATTTGAACAAAAGTTTATTGATGAGTGGACTAAAGGTACTCAAAAAGGAACTCTTAATTATCAGGCTGGTGTAAAAGCAGCCAAGACAGAGTTAGCTAAAGCGGCAGAAGAAAGAGCTATTATGCAGGTTCTATCTTATGTAGATAATCCTTTAATTAGATCTCAAGGTTCATTCGCAGTACGAAACTGGGCTAGATTCTATCGCGCTCAAGAAGATTTCTACAGACGTTTAGGTCGTCTTGCTAAGTACAACCCAGAAGCATTTGCTAGAGCAGCAGCCACATTTGATGGAATAGATCATAATGGATTTATTCAAAAAGATGAAAACGGTGATGCTTATTTTGTTTATCCTATGATGGCTCCTGGATACAGAATAATGCAGACTGCATTAGCAGGAATGGGAATACCACAAGACTTTAAGGTTCCATTTCCAGTACAATTTGGTGGATCTGTAAAGATGTTAACACCATCTTTAAATCCAGATTCAATTCTTCCAACATTCTCTGGACCATTAGCGGCTCTTTCTGTAACAACATTAGGTAATCTTATTTCATTACCTTTCCAAGGTTCACAGCAAAACGTAGATACCATAACAGGTATGGTGTTAGGTAAGTATGCAGTAAATCAACCATTCCTATCTAGGTTAATGCCAGCACACGTTAATAGAGGGCTTGCTCTAATGAGTCAAGATGACAGAGATTCCCAATACGCCTCTGCTTATCGTAAAGCAGTTACATACTTAGAGGCATCTGGCAATGGTTTACCAAAAAAGTTAGATGCAAGCGGTAACTTAATAGCACCTTCTATTGCCGAAAGAGAAGCATATAGGGAGAGATTAAAGAACGCTACCTTATCTGTCCTTGCTCTTAGATTTACATTTGGTTTCTTTGCGCCAGCTTCAGTCCAAACTGAACTTAAATCAGAGATGGCTGAATGGATTAAAGATTCTGGTAAATCAAATTGGAAAGAAGTATGGTATAAGTTATACGAAAAGAATAACTTTGATAAAGATATTGCAATGGCAAAATGGGTAGAACTATATCCTAACCAAGTTCCATATACAGTGTCTGAATCAGATCGTAAAACTGTAGCTATCTTTCAGTCAGCAGAAGATTCTGGTAAATTCGTAGAAGATAACCAAGAGTTATTTAATACCTATAAAGAGGGCGCTGCTTTCTTAATACCTAATGAGGGTGCTTTCTCCTACGATGCTTATAGAACTATGAAGACTATGGGCCTTAGAGAGAACAAAAGAGTAGAAGATCATTTAGTGCAAGTACAAGCGGCAGCAGATGCTGAGATATATTATGAAAGAAAAAACAAACTTGATGCAACACTGTCTAATATTGCTGATCCTCAAATAAGAAAAATATTCCGCCAACAATATAACACTTGGAAAGATACTTATATGGCAGGTCGCCCGATGCTAGAAGAATATCTAGGCAAGGGCAGAGAAAGAGCAGTAGAAAGAGTTAGAGCGTTAGATGATCTATCTAAAATGTTAGATGATCCTAAGTTCTCAAACATTAGGCCTGAAACCCAAGATGTTTTAAGGCAAATGGTTAAGGCTTATGATGGTTATGTAAAACAAAAAGAAATATTTGAATTAACTGGTGGCGATAGAGAAGTTATAGACTTGGTAAAAAGTGGAACTCTAAGTAAAATAAAAAATCTATCTACCTTTAATGAAAATACATTGACAGCATATATGTCCATATTTAGTAGATTACTAGGAGAGTAAATAGATGGCAACAGATATAACATTACAGGATTATTTAAATAATGATCCTAGTGTTAAAGAGGCTAAGAAGATCCTTAGTGAAGCTACTAAATCACTTACCGGTGCTCGTAATGTTACGCCAGATGTTTTAGCAGAACTTCAAAGAATCCAAACTACAGCACAAAATACTTATAATAAACTTGTCGCAAACGCTACAGCATATTTTAAGAAAAATTATATTGGTATATCTACCTCTGGAATTACAGATTCTATTGCTAGGTTAGAAGAATCAAAAAAATCTGCCCCTAATCAAGATGCTCTAGATTCTATTCAAACATCTATTAATGCACTTAAAGAAAATTTAAAGAATCCTAAGCCATATGTAGAACCTGTAGTTGAAACAAAAAAACCTAAAGATAAAACAAAAGAATCAACCCCTAATCAATCTAAAGAACAAACAGATCTTACAAATAAAATACAAACTCAATATAGTGAGCAGGTAGCTGTTGCTGGTCAAAGAATTGCAGCAATGGATGGTACTCAAAGAATAGTTTTAGCAAAAGATTTAAATAAAGCCTATAATTTAAACCTACCAATAGATGGTAAATACTCTAAAGAATTAAAATCTGCTTATGTTACAGCTCTTTCAGATAACTATGTACGTTCTTTAGACTATAACAAAGATATACCATTTGCAGAATTTTTAATAACTGCTGGTAATGAGGGTACATACAGATCAGGTGGCGCAACAGTGCCAACTGTGAATGTTTCAGATCCTACTGAAGCTGCCGGTTATGTAAGAAGTGTGTTTAAATCTGTTCTCCAGAGAGATCCAACTGCTGCTGAAATATCAAAATATAGTAAAGCACTTCAAACAGCAGAAAAAAAGAGTCCTAAAAAAACTGTCAATGGTGTTACTACTGGTGGACTTGGAAATCCTTTAGAATTTTTAACTGTTGAAATTCAAAAACTTCCAGAGTTTGCTAAGAAAAAAACAGATAAGTTATCTCTTACTACTCAATCTATATTAGGTACCGCTAAGGCTAATGGTATATCTTTAAATCAAACTCAAATTGATTCCTTTGCTAAAAGAGTCCAAGATGGTACAGATATAAAGATTATTGATAATGAGATTCGCGGTATTGCAGGACTCGGTATGCCTGAGAAGGTACAGAAGTTACTAGCACAAGGCATAGATCTTGATACTGTTTACTCACCTTATAAAAACCTTATGGCATCTATACTAGAACTAAACCCTGAATCAATAGATCTAAAGGATCCAACTCTAAGATCTGCTATTGGACCCGATAAGGAAATGCCTATCTATGACTTTGAAAAAAATCTACGCAAAGATTATCGCTGGCAATATACAGACAACGCAAAGAGGGATGTTTCTAATGTCGCACTTAAAGTCCTTAGGGACTTTGGATTTCAGGCCTAACTATGTCTACTAACTTTGTATACGGTTCAGGCAATCCTTTATTTCAAGCACCCAAAAAAGAAACTAAAAAAGAAACTAAAAAACCTACTGAAACTAAAGCGCAGATTGATGCGAGGATTGCTACTTCTACTCAAAAATTAGTAGAAGAATTAAAACCATTACAAGAAAAATATGGTATTGATCCTAAGACTGGTGGTCCCGTAACCACCACTACAGCAGGTAGTAGTGGATCTACTACAACTACTTTAACTGATGAGCAAATAAGAGAGAATGAACGAGCTTATCAAAGACAACAAGATGCTGCCATTGAAGCAGAAAAGAAGCGCCGTGCAGGACAATCTGCTTATGACCTATTACTTGCAGAGTTTAACAGATATGGTCTAGGCACTTTACTAGATGATGTAAAGGATCTTATAGTAACTGGTGCTGATGAAGCATCGTTGACCTTAGCCTTACGTCAAACTAAAGCATATCAAGCTCGCTTTGCTGCTAATAAAGATCGTATTAATAATGGGTTGAGAGCCTTGTCAGAGGCTGAGTATGTAACTCTAGAAGATCAATACCAGAATGTAATGCGTAATTATGGATTACCTGCAACCTATTACACTAAAGATGCTACTGGTAAACAAGCAGGATTTGAGAAGTTTATTGCAGGAGATGTATCTGCCTCTGAGTTAGAGGATCGTATATCTATTGCACAAAAGAGAGTTATTGATGCAGCACCACAGGTTAAAGAAGCGTTAAAGCAATTCTATCCTGATATTAAGGATGGCGATATTCTTGCCTATACTCTAGATCCAGCACAAGGATTAGCAAACATTCAAAAGAAAGTATTAGCTGCTGAAATAGGTGGCGCTGCAATTGGTTCTAAATTAGATACATCTGCTGCTAGAGCAGAACAACTTGCCAGTTATGGCGTAACTGCTGAATCTGCTAGAGCAGGTTATGGTGCTATTGGTGGCGGTCTTGAGCGAGGTAGACAATTATCATCTATCTATCAACAACCAGACTATAATCAGGCAGTAGCTGAAGAAGAAGTATTTAATTTACCAGGACAAACCCAAGCAGGAGAAAAGCGTAAGAAGATTATCGGACTAGAGAAGGCCACCTTCGGTGGACAAACTGGAGTTTCAAGCGGAGCACTGAGCCAAAATAGAGCTGGCTCTTACTAACTAAGCCTGCCATCAGGACCACCGGTCTGATGGAGTGATAACAAAACCGGTAGTAGAAGCCATACAGGAATCCCCAAACTGTATGAGGTCTACGACAACTACAACGAATGGGAGATGGACTATGTCCAACTATGACTACGAGGATGATGACGAGACCGACACAAGTGTTGAGTCATTAAGCAATGATCTCGTTAAACAACTACGCAAGGCTAATAAAGCAAAAGATAAAGAGTTGGCAGATCTTAAAGCTAACTTTGAATCTTTAAATAAAGCGCAAAGAGAACGAGCAATCAAAGAAGCCCTCGCAAGTCGCGGGGTAAATCAGAAGATTTCTTCTTTTATTCCGCAGGATATAGACCCAACTGAGGAGTCTGTATCAAAATGGTTAGAAGCAAACGCAGATGTGTTTGGTCTTCAAACCGAAGAAGTACCCCAGAAACCTAATGTTGATCCTGCTCAAGCGGCAGCGTACAAGAGGATGACTAATACTGTTGAGCAAGGGATTACACCTGAGCACAATGACGATATTATGAAAAAACTTATGAACGCTAATACTCGCGAAGAGTTAGATGCAATCATTAAGGGATCTGGACTCTAATCCAATCCTAATGAAAGGTAATGCCCAATGGCAATTCCAGGCGGTAGTTTAACCACTACATCCAGCATTAGCAATTTAGTCACAGCAGCATACGATCAGTATGTAAGAATGGCACTTCGTTCCATTCCTGTTATGCGCTCACTTGCCGATGTTAAACCAGTTCAACAGGCGATGCCAGGATCATCAGTTGTATTCTCAATCTATTCAGATTTAGCACAAGCTACATCTACGTTGACAGAATCAACCGATGTTTCCTCAATCGCTTTAGGTAACCCATCACAGGTTACTGTAACCCTTGCTGAATACGGCTCAGCCGTTTCAACAACCAAGAAGTTAAACCTAACTTCATTTAACGATGTAGATTCAGCTCTTGCTGACATCATCGCTTACAACGCAGCAGACAGCATTGACAATGTTGTTGGTCAAGTTCTTTGTGCTGGAACCCAAGTAATTTATGCAAACGGTCCATCAGGAACAGTTCCAACAGCATCTAGTGCAGTGCTTCCAGTAGATACAATTACAACTGCGGATATCCGCAACGCTGTAGTAACTCTACGCACCAACAAGGCTTTGCCTCGTATCGGTGAGCTATATGCTGCATATCTACACCCACGTCAATCTGCTGACCTTCGCGCCGAATCAGGCACCGGAGGATTCCAAGAGTTGACCAAGTATGTAGAGCGTACACCGTTTACTGCTGGTGCAGTTGGTGTATTAGAAGGTGCTTTCGTAGTAGAGACACCTCGTGTACTTAACGGTCTAAAGTTGGCTGCTGGTATCACTACAAGCACAACTATCACCAACGTTGCTTTGACATCTAACGTAGTAACAATTACTACAGCAGTTGCTCACGGCCTCGGAACAGGTCAGGTTGTAACAGTTGCTGCTACAACTAACACAGGTGTTAACGGCACATATACCATCACAGGTACAACATCAACAACATTTACCTATGCACTTACAGCATCTAACATTACATCAGTTGCTGACACAGGTACTGTTACATTTACAAACAACTACCGTGCAATTATTGCAGGTCGTGAAGCATTAGCTGAGGCGCAAGCCGCAGACATCTCAACCATCATTGGTCCAGAGATTGATGCTCTACGCCGTTTCCGCACAATCGGTTGGTACTACTTCGGAGGCTTTAATCGCCTACGCGAGGCAGCACTTGTCCGTATTGAGTCTTCAGCAACAAACGGTTAATTGTTCGTTAGGTAAGGGGCGGGTCAAACCGCCTCTTATCACTAGAGAAAGAAGATTATGGCATACACACTGATTACACCTTGGCTTAATCAAACCTATGGTATTGATTCATCCAATCCGTTTTCTCCGTATGCTCGTTTAGCAGGAAAAGAATTTAATGGTGGAACTGTTAATGGCAATATTCCAGTAAGCCTTACAGATATTCCAAGAGGTGTATCTCTATTAGTAAATGGAACTACTGTTACTGCAACACAGACACCAAGCCAAGATGATTTGGCAGCAGCAAGTTATTATTATCTAGGTGGACACGAGTACACCATTAGTGACTATGAAGCTAACGTTTTAATCAATGCTGGCTATGGCAGTTATGTGACTCCAGTATGAGTAACTGCACTTCATCTTGTAAGACCAAAGACCACGATAATTATGGCGAATGTTTACGATCTAATACACCAATGTTTGTTGGAGTCAATCCAACCAAGACTGGTTGGGATCAAGACAAAGTTAAAAAAGATGAGAAGGAAATACAGTCTTATTGGGATGCGACTCGTCAAGGTATAGAGCCGCGCTCAACAAGAAAGAAAGATATAGATGCAGCAGTAAAACTATCTAACGATGCCGGCAAAGCGTTTGACGGTATCTCACTAACTTACAAGGAGTAACTATGCCAAATGTAGATGGAAAGAAATTCCCTTACACAATGAAGGGCAAGGCTATGGCTAAGAAAGCAATGGCTAAAAAAGCTGGTAAGAAAATGGCTATGAAGAAAATGGGTAAGAAGAAATGATGAACAATTCAGAAAATTCAATGATGGATGATATGGGTATGGAAGAGGATCTAATGCCTTATCCAGCACCAGACAAGCAATATCCAAATGCAGCAAAGTACTCATCTTATGAGTCAGTTCAAACTGGCGCAATGGGAAAGATGCCTAGCTAATGAAGAAAGCAAAAGGCGCTAAGAAGGTTGCCAAAGTAATGAAAGAGTTTAAAAAGGGCGAACTAAATATTGGCAAGTCTGCCAAGAAGGTTAAGTCCAAGAAGCAAGCAATTGCTATTGCTTTATCAGAAGCAGGGATGTCTAAGAAGAAAAAGAAGTAATGGCATCTACTGGTACCTATAAGCGCCACGATGGATTTAATCCAGTTCAAATTAAAGACGGATGTATTGTCCGTCTTAATAAGAATGGCACTGTCCGATCAATCTTAGGAAAGTATGGAGAGTATGGCAAAGAGTCCAGCGTGGCAAAGAAAAGCAGGTAAGAATCCTAAAGGTGGATTAAACGCTGCTGGCAGAGCATCTGCTAAAGCGCAAGGTATGAACCTTAAACCTCCAGTAAAAAAGGCTGAGGCTAAGAAGTCACCTAAGTCTGCTGCTAGACGTAAGTCTTTCTGTGGTCGTATGTGTGGAATGAAATCTAAATTGACCTCTGCTAAGACAGCAAGAGATCCAAACTCTAGAATAAACAAGTCCTTACGGGCTTGGGATTGTAGTTGCAAATGAAAAAGAAAGTAGCATTTTGGGATAAGAAGAACCCTAAGAAAACTTCTAAGAAATTAACGCCAGCACAAAAGAGTGCTGCTAAAGCAAAGGCTAAGGCTGCTGGTAGACCTTATCCAAATCTAGTAGATAACGCAGCAGTAGCTAAAAAATCTAAAAAGAAGTGAGGTAGAAAGTGGCACTAGGAGTATCAGGCACAACATTATTAGATGAACTAAATCGCCTAGCAAATGGTGGCACTTACCGAGCATCTTCAGAAATGGTTGGGGAAGCACTTGCTGCTCGCCAGTGGGCTGTACAAAGATCAGTAACTACTAACCTTACAGATACTGTAGGTGTATTAAACGCTATTAGTAGCCGTACAGATCCTTCAAAATTCCTTGACTACAATGGTGTATGTAATGCTTTAGCATCTACTACTGGATTACCAGCAGCACAAGCTCTGAGAGCGATCTCAAGTTGAGTGCTAAATATAATTTAGTCTGCGAACAGGCTACAACATTTAATTTTTTATTTACTATCAATAACAATAACACCCCATTAAACCTAACAGGTTATACAGGTGTTATGACAGTACGCCCATTTGTTGGTGCTACTACTACAACTGTTGTAGCAAGTACTGCTAATGGCAGAATGACTTTGGGTGGAATAGCAGGAAGTGTAACTGTTCTAATAGATGCTACAACTACTGGTGCTATCGGTTCAGGAAGATACGTTTATGATCTAGTACTAACATCTGGTGCAACCGTAACTAGATATCTAGAAGGTAAGTTTATAGTGACGGGAGCTGTGACCCAATAATGTCAGAGACCGTAATTGTTATAGAGAACATCACACCACAGGTTGGTATAACTTTTTCAAGTGATCAAGGACCACAAGGTGGTCAAGGTGCTACAGGACCTACCGGTCCTACTGGCTCAACAGGAGCCACTGGTCCTACGGGAGCCACAGGCTCTACTGGAGCCACAGGCGCAACTGGTAGTACTGGTCCAACTGGACCAACTGGAGACACTGGTGCGACAGGTGCAACAGGTGCTGGTGCAACTGGAGCAACGGGAGCAACAGGTGCTACTGGCTCTACTGGAGCAACTGGCCCTACGGGTGCAACTGGTTCTACGGGATCTACAGGCCCAACAGGGCCAACAGGTGCCACAGGATCTCAGGGCGCAACCGGTGCAACGGGGTCTACAGGCCCTACAGGGGCCACAGGAGCCACTGGAAGTACAGGAGCGACTGGAAGTACTGGACCGACAGGTGCAACAGGCTCAACGGGCGCTACAGGCGCTACTGGCCCAACGGGTGCAACAGGTTTAACAGGTGCTACAGGACCGACAGGTTCCACAGGTGCAACGGGAGCGACTGGAGCAACGGGTTCTACAGGTCCAACTGGACCTACTGGTGCTACTGGATCTACCGGAGCAACGGGTGCTGGTGGAACATTAGGTTATTACGGAGCTTTCCACGATACAACTACCCAAAATATTGCAAGCACAACAACTGCTTATCCAATAACTATCAATTCAACTGATGAATCAAACGGAGTTACTATTGGTTCTCCTACATCAAGAATTGTTTTTAGCTATGCAGGAACTTATAACATTCAATTTAGCGCCCAACTAGTTAGCACTGATGCTTCTATTCATAATGCAACTATTTGGATTCGCAAAAATGGTACAGATGTTCCTTATTCAAGTGGACAAGTTGCTGTTACTGAAAAGCACGGTGGTATAAACGGACAAATTATTGCTGCTTGGAACTATGTCCTTACCGTTGCCGCTAGTGATTATATTGAATTTTATTGGCAATCAGAATCTACAGCAGTTTCTATTGAAACCATTGCTGCTGGTACTACACCTACAACACCAGTAACACCTTCTATAATTGTAACTGCTCAGCAGGTTATGTACACCCAACTTGGACCAACTGGTGCCACAGGTGCTACAGGATCTACCGGTCCAACAGGAGCCACTGGTGCTACTGGTGCCACTGGTGCTACTGGAGCGACAGGTGCTGCATCAACAGTTCCTGGACCTACTGGTCCGACAGGAGCAACAGGAGCGAGTGGTGCTACTGGTGCAACTGGACCTACCGGTCCAACAGGTGCGACAGGCGCAGGTGCAGATGCTATCCCAGTAGCCTTATTCCTGGGTGGAATGTAGTAGAATCTCACAATATGAGAATTGCTGTATATACAATTGCTCTCAATGAAGAGAAGCACGTTAAGAGATGGTATGAGTCAGCTAAAGATGCAGACTACTTACTAATAGCAGATACTGGTTCAACAGATAAGACAGTAGAAATTGCTGAGTCTTTAGGTATTAATGTTATAAAGATTAAAGTAGATCCTTGGCGCTTTGATGATGCTCGTAACGCATCACTTGCTGCAATACCAATGTATATTGATTACTGCATAGCACTAGATATGGATGAGGTTTTAGTAAAAGGTTGGAAGAAGGATTTACCTAAAGCTCTAGAGGCTGGTGTTACTAGACCAATATATAATTATGTATATGGTTGGGATGAAAACGGTAAACCAGATTTAAACTTTGATGGTATTAAGATCCACGCCCGTAGAGGATATAGATGGAAGTTTCCAATCCACGAGGCGGTATCTCCTTATAAAATTCCTGAAGTTAGAGCAAGAATAGATTTAACAATACATCATTTCCAAGATAAAGAGAAGTCTAGAGAACAATACCTAGATATGCTTGAGATGGCAGTAGATGAAGATCCAAAATGTTCTCGTAGTCTTTACTACTTAGGTAGAGAGTATTACTACAAACAAAGATATTATGATTCATTACAGACTTTTAAAAGATACTTAGAGGAATCCACATTCAAAGCAGAGAGATCATACGCTCTGCGAATGATGGCTAAGTGTGATCCTGATAATGCTGAGAAACATTTAGAGCAATCAATAACAGAGTGTACTAGTAGAGAGTCAGTCCTAGCACTAGCTAATCATTATTATCAACAGATGCAGTGGCCTGAATGTTTTAGAGTTGCAACAAGAGCGTTAGGTATAACTGAAAAGCAAACAGATTTTATGGCTGAAGGTTGGGCTTGGGGACATATGGCTGATGATCTAGTAGCAATAGCAGCCTGGCAATTAGGTGAGTATAAAACTGCAATAGAACACGGTGAGAAGGCGTTGGCCTTTAGCCCAGAGGATGAGAGATTACAGAACAATTTGAAACACTACAGAGAGAAGATAAATGAGCACTCTTAACGATATGGTAGATGAGATCAAGTCTAACCTGCAAGGTTATACCTTGCGACAAGATCGTATTAGTTATGTAGCTAATGCTGCTGGATTAAGTACCACCAGTACATCCATTACTATTGGCTCTGCTTCAAACCTTGCTAAAGGTATTATTGAAATTGATGATGAACTTATCTTCATTGATTCTTTTGATAAAGCAAATAACATACTTAACGTAATACCAGGATTTGGTAGAGGCTATCAGGGAACATCCCCCGCACCTCACTCGCAGTATGCTCAAGTTACTTTAGCTCCTACATTTCCAAGAACTTCAATCAAGAAGGCTATCAACGATACTATCAACTCTTTGTATCCTAGTCTTTGGGCTATCTCTTCATATACTTTTACCTTTAACGCATCCGTAACAACCTATGCTCTACCAGATGATGTTGAGGATGTCTTGTACATATCTTGGCAGACTACTGGATCAAGTCAAGAGTGGCTACCACTAAGAAGATGGCGTTTAGATAACTTTGCTAACAGTGCAACATTTAATACTAATGCTACTTTAAATATTTATGACAATGTACAACCTGGTAGAACAGTTCAAGTTTACTACACAACCACAGCTAACACATTAGATGCTAATACTGATGACTTTGCTGATGTTACTGGCTTACCACAATCAGCTCAGGATGTAGTAACTCTTGGTGCTTCCTATAAATTACTATCATTCTTAGATGCAGGTCGTATTAACCTTACATCTGCTGAGGCTGATAATGCTGATAGCAAGACTCCATCCACTGCTGGTGTTTCAGCTTCTCGTTATATCTTCGCTCTGTACCAACAGAGATTAAACGAAGAGGCGTTGAAGTTGAAAGACAAGTACCCAATACGCATACACTACACAAAGTAAGGAAGGTTAATGGCACTTCGTTTATTTAGCTCAATAAGTGTTGAGACAACACTAGCATCTAGCATTAATAGCTCTGTTACATCTATGACGGTAGCAGCAGGAACTGCAAACTCCTTACTTGGTGGAGTAACTCTAGTAGCAAATAGTCAGTTTACTGTAGCAATAGATCCAGATACTATTAATGAAGAGATTGTCTTTATCACATCAGGTCCATCAGGAAGCACCTTTGTAATAACTAGAGGTCAAGCAGGTTCTAGTGCTATTGCTCATTCTGCTGGTGCCAGCGTTAAACACGTTCTTACTTCAGATGATCTAAACGCATTTGAAGCAGGAGTAGAAAGCAGTACCGGCGGAACTATCAGTAGCTTACTTTTAATGGGTGGCTAACCAAACACTAAGGAGAAAAACAAATGGCAACAAACTACAAGGTGCTTGGTCAGAGCATACCAAGCGCAGCAACAGCAACAACTCTATACACAGTACCAGCAGCTACACAGTCTGTAGTATCAACTATTACAGTCTGTAATCAAGCAGCAACTGCTGCTACCTATCGCATTGCGATACGAGTTGCAGGAGCAGCATTAGCAACAAGTCAGTACATTGCATATGATGTATCACTACCTGCTAACGCTTCAGATACGCTAACACTTGGTATCACAGTAGGTGCTACAGATGTAATCACAGTTTACTCATCAAGTGCCACAATGTCCTTCTCAGCTTTCGGAAGCGAGATTTCTTAATATGACAACAGGAAGATTACCTTCGGTAGAAGGTGGTATACAACCTACAATTGTAGATGCTAAGGGAGATATCATTACAGCAACTGCTGCTGATACTCCCGCAAGACTTGCAGTAGGTGCTAATGATACAGTACTTACAGCAGATTCAACAACAGCAACAGGATTAAAGTGGGCTGCACCTGCTGGTGGTGGTATGACTTTGTTATCAACAACCACTTTATCAGGAACAAGCACACTTATCAGTTCGGTAAATCAAACCTATAACAATCTTTTTATAATAATTAAAAACATAGATGTTAGTTCAGGAACTAATGCTTATGTAAGAATAGAGCCAAACAGCACTACTAATGCAGTTGCATATTCAAATCAAATTGCCACAGGTGGCACTATCTCCACACAAGGCGATGGCGGTTTTCCTGGAATACCATTAAATAAAGATGAATATGCTGCCTCTAATACAAATAATGCTTGGGCTTTAGAAATCTACAATTATGCTTCAACAAGCAGTCACAAGCCTTTCAATTTGGCTGGTGCTTTTGTTGTCAATAGCACCAATGCAATTCAATCAATAAACAGTTCTGGTTCTTATAGAAGCAACACACAAATAACTGAATTTAGAGTTTATTCAGGCAGTTCTGGTTCTTCATTTAATGGTGGAACTGTTCTAATTTACGGAGTAAAATAATGACAAAACCAATGATCAGAATACACAATACAGAAACAAATGAAGTTATTGATAGAGAAGCGACTGATGATGAATTTGCTCAATTTGAATTAGATCAAATACAAAGTCAAAAGCGAATAGCTGAAGCCCAAGCAAAGGCTCAGGCTAAGGCTGCATTACTTCAGCGTTTAGGCATAACCGCTGACGAAGCAAAACTACTACTGGAAGGTAACTAAATATGGCAACTGGCAGAATAGGGGTTACACCAACCCTAGGAGTTCGCTGGTCTAAAGCTCCAACAGGTGGTACCACCTCGTTGAGTGGGCTAGATGACAACTCCGTATCCCTAGTATATTCAGTAGGGTACGAGCAGGTATACCGTAACGGTACTCTTCTATCTCGTGGTAATGATTACACAGCAACTAATGGAACTACTATTACTTTAATAGATGCCACTATTACTGGAGACATTATTGAGGTATTTGCTAATGAACTAGTACCACTAACTGATGCAATCAGTAAAGGTCAGTTCAATGCTAAGGGTGCATTACTCTCAGCAAGTGCTGCATCAACACCAGGAGTATTAGCTGTTGGTGCAAACGATACAGTTCTTACTGCTGACAGTAGCACTAGTACTGGATTGAAGTGGGCTACCCCTGCTGCTGGTGGTATGACTTTATTATCAACTACAACTTTATCGGGTGCAACCACCACTATTTCTAGTATTAGTGGAAGTTATACAGATTTGTTTATAGTTGTAAATGATGTAGTATGTAGTGGAGGTTTTGAATTTAGAGTAAAAATTAATTCTGCAACCAATAAAATATATGGAACAATAAGCACTTTAAGTTCAGGTAGTTCTGGTGGTACTAATATGGGCGGAACGGAACAATTAAAATTAACTGGTTCAGCGGCTGCTAATGATGTTTTTGTGGGTAGTTTATACATTACGCAATACGCTTCAACTACTTACAAAAAAACATTTATAGGAAGTTTTGTGAGTTATGATAGCCCTAGTTATGTGAACAATTTGTCGGGTGCAACATTTTGGGATACAGCAGCAATTTCAAGTTTAACATTTTCGCCAAATACAGGCACTTTTTCAAGCGGCACAGTTCTAATTTACGGAGTAAAATAAAATGAGTAAACCTTTAATAAGAATCCATAATGTAGAAACAGATGAAATCGTTGACCGAGAAATGAACGATGCTGAATTTACTAAATATCAGGCGGAGCAAGAATTAGAAGCGCAACGCCAAACCGAAGCCCAAGCAAAGGCGGCACAACGCCAAGCTCTACTAACCCGTCTGGGTTTAACAGAAGAAGAAGCAACAATCCTACTAGGAGGTAACTAATGCCAATAACTAAAGCATCGGGTAATGCGGTAACCGCAGCAGCAAAGGGTGACCTTGTTGTAGGTAGCGCTACCAATGATTCCTCAGTCTTAGCGGTGGGTGCAAACAACACAGTACTCACAGCAGATTCCACAACCGCCACAGGTTTAAAATGGGCGGCTCCCGCTACTGGTGGTGGAATGACTTTATTATCAACAACTTCTTTATCGGGTGCTACTGTCACTTTATCTAGTATAGATCAAACTTATACTCATTTGGAATTGTACATTTTTAAATATACAAACTTATCAAGCAATGGTGCTTTAATTGTCAAACCTAATGGTAATAATAATGTTCAAGCAAATGGCGGTAGAAATAACAGCAACAGCGCAGCAGTAGCAATTCAAACTGATACTGCAATATCTCCTGGATGGAATACATTAAGAACTAATGCAGATAATGCTGCAATTATAACTATTTACAATTATGCTGAAACTGGAAAACATAAAAATATAACTTATGTTGGTGGTGGTGTTGATACAAATAGTGCGTATACAGGAGCATTTTTAAGCGGTATTATCAAAACAGATGATGCAATAACTAGCGTTGACATTTTCAGTAATGGTGGAGATTTTAATGGTGGAACAGTGAAACTATATGGGGTGAAATAATGGCTAATCCAATGATAACAATACACAATGTCAAAACAAATGAAGTTATTGAAAGAGAAATGACTGATGCTGAATTTGCAATTAGAAAAGCAGATTTGGAAGCAGAGTTAAATCGCAAAACCGAAGCCGAAGCAAAGGCTCAGGCTAAGGCTGCAGCACAGGCAAAACTTGCAACACTCGGTTTAACTGTTGAGGATTTACAGGCTCTAGGTCTTTAGCATAATCTCGAGGAATTGTGCCTAGTAAGTAATTTATTGCAAGGAGAAGAATGATTTATTTCCTAGCCTATCTAGGATTCTTTTGTGGTCTAATAATTGGATACATCTATGGGAGGTCTAAGTAATGGCGTATGGCGATGATATGCAATGCAATAAATGCAAAGCAACTAAGCCAAAGTCTGACTTCTTCAAAGAATCAAAATTTACTCGTGGTTATAGATACTCCTGTAAAGATTGCGAAAAACCTATGCGAGAAATTTATAAAAGTAAACCAGAAAATAAAGTACGAGCTACTAAAACTCGTAGAAGTTGGGTAAGGAAAACTAAATATAATTTTCCTCAAGAGTTGTATGACGAAAGATTAAACGATCAAGGCGGAGTCTGTGCAATATGTGGCACAGATAATCCTGGTGGGCGTGGACAATTCCACGCTGATCATAACCACAGTACTAATGAACCAAGAGGTGTGCTTTGCCACAACTGCAATGTAGCACTTGGTAATTTTAAAGATAATCCAGAATTGCTACAGAAAGCAATTGAGTATCTCAATAAATATTCGGAGGTTGAATAGTGGCTTATAGTGATGATATCACCGAAGGCATCCCGTATGTCTTATCCAACCCTGCTGGTGCTACAAACTATTCAGCTACTGGTGTTAATTATGATATGGCTATTGCCGGTCAACCATTCTTTATTGCAGCATCCGATGATTCACCTTATCGTAGAGTAACTGCAAAGTATCGTAAAGAACAGTATGACCAGACCAGAGAAGCTGGTGAGCAATCACTTACTGGTTGGTGGTTCAGATCTCAATCAACATTCCATCTTGGCGCAGGTATTAAATACTTTGAACCAGCACAGGATGAGTCACTTCGTTTCCAGTATACAGAGTCTAAAGGTGTAGATGTCTTTACTAAAGGACAAGTTACTCTACTAAATAGCACTGCTAGTTTTTATTCAGGCGCAGCACCTGCTCAACTAATAGGTGTTAATGATGGTACTGATGACTGTATCTTCTTTACAGATGGTACAGCTTTAAAGAAACAAGCATCATCTGCTGGTTCACCTACTACTATTTCTCAAGCTGGTACATCATCTACTATATATAGCCTTACTACTAATGGTTCTAGTTATTACTTTATTAATGGTACCCACATTCACAAAGGTTCAGTCGGTGCTACACCTGCCGATACTGAAATCTATAATGCTACCGTTACTCGTGCCACAATCCGTTATGTAAAGCAGCGCCTTATCGCTGCTATCGGCCCTACTATCTATGAACTAGATGCTACAAGGACTTCTTCTACAGGATTACCTACTGCATTTTTTACCCATCCCAACTCATCTTGGGTATGGTCTTCTATATCAGAGGGACCTGGTGCTATCTACATATCAGGATATGATCCTAATGGAACATCCTCATCTGTTTTTAAAATTGTCTTAGATGTAACAAGTTCTAACTCATTAGGTTTTCCAACTCTTGAAACACCTACAGTTATTATTGATCTACCAGAGGGTGAGCGCATCAATGACTTTGATGTATACCTTGGTACCTATGCAGTCCTTGCAACTAATAAAGGATTTAGAGTAGGCGTATCAGATACAAATGGTAACATCCAGTATGGTCCTTTATTATTTGATCAAGCTGCCTGTAACTCAATAGCATTTAGAGATCGCTTTGCTTATATTGCAACCACTATTGATGGTGAGGCAGGACTAGTAAAGGTAGATCTATCTACAACTGTAATAGCTAATAGCCTAGTATTTCCTTGGGCTTGGGATCTAGTAGCAAGTGGTGTTGCTGCTGCATCTAATCAGGTAGCCTTCTTTGGTAATACAGATAGAGCAGCCTTTACTTCTGGCAATGTTATCTACGCTGAGTCAACAAGTAATAAGGTAACAAGTGGTTACTTACAAACAGGTTTTATACGATATAACACATTAGAGAATAAATTATTTAAACTACTTAATCCTAGAATAGATACCACAAATGGTGCTATAACTATTAAGTCTATTGATTATGCAGATACTGAATATAATATAGGTGGTTTTGCTCAAGGTGCAGCAACTAGTGAACTAGGTGTACCTTATCCTAACTCAGCGCAAGAGTATCTTGCATTTAAATTTACTATGTCTAGATCATCTACTGATGCAACTAAGGGTCCATTATTTACTGGATACCAACTAAAGTCTTTACCTGCTGTACCTCGCCAAAGAATAATCCAATACCCTTTATTCTGCTATGACCACGAGAGCGATAACTTAGGCGTTGAGGTGGGCTATGAAGGTTCAGCCTATGATCGGTTGAGTCAACTAGAAGCGATAGAGAATGTAGGAGACACCATCAGAGTAGAAGACTTTAGAACTGGTGAGTCATACATTGGATTAATTGAAGAGCTTGACTTTATAAACAGAACCCCAAGTGATAGACGATTCTCCGGATACGGTGGATTGTTAATCGCTACTATTAGATTGATATGATAATATGACACCGAATGAATGGGTAGGACTGGCAGTAGCAGCAACGACTCTTGTTGGAGCGTTAGCAATGACAGTAAGACACCTAGTTAAATATTACCTATCTGAACTTCGCCCGAATGGAGGCTCAAGCCTCCGAGACTCCGTTGATAGATTGGAACGACAGGTTGAGGAAATTTATAGCATCCTTATTAATCGTAGCAAACCTTAGCTTATTAACTGGTTGTGGCTACCAAGGCTGGATGCGTTATCCCTGCCAAGAGTTTGAGAATTGGGAAAAACCTGAGTGTAATCCGCCTCAGTGTTTAGCAGTAGGACAGTGTACTAAAGACCTAATACCAGATTCTGTAGGAGATACTGATGGAAAAACGTCAACGACTAAGCGCTGAAGAACTACACGCTAGATTAATAGTAGCCATTGGAATCATTCTGGCTATTGTATTTGCTGGATCAGTCTTCTCTTTGCTCTATGCGTTCTTATTTATTACTCAACCTTTAGGTGAACAAGCACCAAATGATAAAGCTGCTATTGATCTAGTATCAACCCTGTGTGTGTTCCTTACAGGAACCCTTGCGGGGATCGTATCTGCCAACGGACTAAAGAGTAAGAGAAAGGATGAGGATGCCAAATGAAACTACTTGCAAAGAGAGCAACACCTGCTGCAATAGCTGTGCTACGCCAAGCGACAGCGTTGTATCCGAAGCGCAACAGGCTATCAGACGGGTTGTTGCCTTCATCGGCACACATTAAACAAAGCCCTAACTCAGATCACAATACTGGATTAGCAGTTGATCTAACCCACGATCCTAAGAATGGTGTGGATTGCATAGAAATCTTTGAGAAGTTAAAAGAGGATGCAAGAGTTAAGTATTTGATATTTCAGGGGAAGATCTGGTCTAAAGAAAAAGCCAAAGAGGGTAACCGCACCTATACCGGCAGTAACCAACACAATAAACATTTACATATTTCTATAAACGATGAGTCAGCAAATGACACATCACCTTGGTTCTGGTGGATGAATCAACCTAAAGCGATCAATACTTTGATTGCTTCGGTTATGACTACACCAGCAAAGAAAGCATATAAAGTCCCAGTGTGTACCTGTTGCAAGGTGCATAGCAAGACAAAATAGAAGGAGAGAAAATGAACCCAACGTTCAAGCAAGCAGCACTAAGTTGGTTCCGAGCAGCAGCCGCAGCAGCAGTTGCACTGTATGTAAGTGGAATCACCGATCCTAAGCAATTAGGCGCAGCAGCATTAGCAGGTCTAGCAGGACCATTATTGAAGTGGCTAGATCCATCAGCTACAGAATTTGGTAGAGGCTCAGAGTAATCTAGTTTACTGCGAGGCTATACAGGGCCACCCTTTTAAACGGGGTGGCCTTCTTTTTTTATGCCTTAAATTTCCCTGGCTGGATCATCTATTGGACAGGGAACCACTACTAGGTTGCCACAGTTAGCGCAGGTTGCATCTAACATATACCAAGAGATCTCAAAGTTATCAAAGGTAGCTAGGATAGAGAAGACTTTAGAGCCACAAGGACAAGCGTGTAATGGTCCTAGAGATCTAAGATCTGTACCAAATTTATCAGGTATCTTATCTTTATTTTTTCGCAGGGTTGGTAGACGGAACATACTGACCGTACTATCGCGGCGCTTAATGCGCCGCCCGTACCGTAATTCGCCTCACGGCTCATATGGTACACATTCTGGGACTAGTAACCGATAAAGATCGTATTCACGGCGTGTCCTTATCACATCCCACCATTGTCTGTGCCTAGTGCTACAATTAATTTAAGACAAAAGGAGGGGCTATATTGACTACGGTTGTTGGTATTCAAGGAAATGGTTATGTAGTTCTTGCTGCTGACTCACAGATTACTGAAGATAATCTAAGAACAATTAGTTTAGGCACACCCAAGATAGTTCAAGTTGGTTATGTTGCCATTGGAATTACCGGTGATACTAGAGCTGGTGATATCTTAACTTATAACTGGAAGCCACCAACGTATAGAGGTGAAGATCCTGTCCAGTTTATGGGTAAGAAAATGATTCCATCTATTATCAATGCCTTCAATAAGAACACTTATGACTGGGCTAATGTTGATAAGAAAGATGGTGGCTTTGATTATCTAATAGCCTTTGATTCTAATCTGTTTCATATTGCCTGTGATATGTCATTTATACAAAATGAACTAAAGGTTTATGGTATTGGATCAGGTGGTCAATTTGCTACTGGATATCTATTCTCACTTGACTATCAGGTTATGACTCAAGATAAAGCAGTTGAGATAGCACAGAAGGCAGTAGAGATAGCCAGCATATTAGATATCAATACCTGTCCACCTATTCAGATTGCGGTGCAGAAAAGAAAAAGTAAATGATCATAAAGACTAGAAAGTTTGCTATCCAAGAAGCCTATGAAAAGGGTTATGAAGATGGCGTCAAGGCTTGCAGAGATACCAATACTAACTGGGAGGAACAGAACAAGATGAGAGAGCAGTGGCTACGGGATAATCCCGATGCAGGATATATAGGATGGATGTCAATATGACCGATCCAAAAGAATTACTACTACAAGTCTTACGAGATAAGGATGCTGGTAGGGCTAGATCTAAACAGACACAGGTAGGTCCATCAGAGTTGGGTGGTTGTCGCCGTAAGGTTTGGTATCGTCTTAACGATCAACCTGAAACTAATGATAATGAATTAAAACTCTCAGCTATTATGGGTACTGCTATCCACGCTGAGATAGAGAAAGCAATATCAACTGCTGATCCAAAGGGTGAGAAGTATTGGGTTGAAACATCTGTTGAATACAATGGAATGAAAGCTCATATAGATTTATATATACCAGAAACAGGAGATGTGATAGATTGGAAAACCGTTAAGGTTAAGAATCTATCTTACTTCCCATCGCTACAACAGCGTTGGCAAGTTCAGGTATATGGCTACTTGCTTGACAAGTCTGGAAAGGGGTCACCCAGAACTGTTAATCTAGTAGCCATAGCAAGAGATGGTGATGAAAGAGATGTCAAGGTTCATTCAGAACCTTATGATCCGAAGTTAGCAGAAGATGCTTTGAATTGGTTATCTGCTATTAAAGAGAGCGCAGATGCACCAGGGCCAGAGCGCGATCAAAGTTACTGCAAGTTCTATTGCAAGTACTTTGATGAGTCGGGCGAGATGGGATGTACTGGTCTAAAAAAAGAACGTATCAAGGAAGATGAAGTCTTTATAGATAATCCTGAAGTGGACACATCTGCCTTGAAGTACTTACAATTAGATGCAAAGATTAAAGAACTGACTACTGAACGCGAGTCATTAAAAGCTGCGTTAGAAGGATTTACTGGTTCTACTAATAGCGGTGTATCCATTACTTGGAGCACTGTTAGTGGTAGAGAATCAGTAGATACCGAAGAGGTTGAGAAACTTCTCGGTTTCGTACCAAAGAAACAAGGACAGGAATCAACAAGGTTATCTGTCAAACATACTGGAGGTAAGTAAATGGCTGCACCGGAAAGCACGAAGTTCCAGATCAACTACAAGCTAGGTGATGGAACTCTAGTAAATATTTATGCAACTAGTCAGGCTGAATTAGAGGCATCTCTAACTTCAATTGCTGATGTAGCAACATTAGTAACATCAACTGGCACCGCACTTGGTGTAACCGCACAACCAAGTGGTGGAGCAATTGCCTATGCTAAGAAAGCACTAGGCGCTACTGCTGTATCTGCAACAGATGCAACTGCACCTGATTGTAAGCACGGCTCAATGGCATTTCGCTCAGGCGTAGGACAGAAAGGTCCTTGGAAAGGTTGGATGTGTGCTGCACCTAAAGGTGCTGTAGACAAATGCGAAACCGTCTGGATTAGATAGGCAATGCGGGTTCCCTGGAACTATGAGAACCCAGCTTGCGCCGAAGTGGGTGTGGAATTTTTCTTTCCTGAAGTAGAGGATGGAGATAGAGTCCACACTCAACAGGCTATAAACGTCTGCAAGATATGTCCCCACCTTGCAGAGTGTGCAGAATGGGGAATCAACAAGGAACGCTTCGGTACTTGGGGCGGCATAACTGCGGCAAAAAGAAAAAGAATTAGACAGCTAAGAGGGATAACTCTTCCTAGAGAGGATTACGTTGCTAAACATAGATAGAGCGTGGCGTGGTAGCACTACCAATGCAACACCACTACCTGATGTATGGAAAGATCTTGCTGTAAAGCAGATCAAGTTTCGTAGAGGTCAGGTATGTATGGTTGCTGCTGCGCCTAATGCTGGCAAGAGTATGTTTGCTCTTATCTATGCAGTTAAAGCAAAGGTTCCAACTTTATTTTTCTCGGCTGATACCGACATAGCAACAGTGATGATGAGAGCAGCCTCTCACCTATCAGGACACAGTCAACTACTGGTGGAATCAAACTTAAATAGTAACCGTCATTACTACGATAAGCACCTAGATAATATGTCCAACATACAATTTGTCTTTGACTCATCACCATCACTAGATGATATTGAGTTAGAGATCAAGGCTTATGTTGAACTCTTTGGTATTCCACCAGAGTTGATTGTGATTGATAACCTGATGAATGTGGCTGCTGAAACTGATAATGAGTGGGCAGGACTGCGAGCTATTATGGTGGAGTTCCACGATATGGCTCGTAAGACTGAAGCCTGTGTGATGGTTTTGCACCACGTCAGCGAACAAACTGAGTATGGCAAGACTAACTTCCCACCTCACCGAAGGGCTATTCACGGTAAGGTCTCACAACTACCAGCATTAATACTTACCCTTGGCTTTGATCCTTTAGATAAAACTTTAAAGGTTGCACCAGTTAAGAATAGGTTTGGACCACATACAGCAGATGGCTCAGACTTTGCTACTTTATTTGTAAACTACTCTGTGTGTCAGATCAGTGATGCAGATGAGTATGGTCGTATGTATAGAAGGGATGCCCTACTAAGTGACAGCCAAGTACAATAAACAAAAGGGTTCTCAGTTTGAAGTTGATGTAATGAAATGGTTTAGGAAGATGGGCGCAGTAGCTGAACGCTTGCGCTTATCAGGAGCAGAGGATGAGGGAGATCTAGTAGTTATAGTTGCCGGTCAAACCTACATCTTTGAATTAAAGAATACTAAGAAGTTGAACCTAAAGGAGTTCTGGGATGAAGCGCAAAAGGAAGCTGATAATTATGCTAAGCATCGTGGCGTTGCTAGGCCTTTATCTTATGTTCTTTTCAAAAGAAGAAACGCAGGAATAGAAAAGACTTGGGTAATCCAAGACTTAACACAATGGCTAGAGGAGAAGAAATGACACCAACACCAGAAGGCGTAATAACTACAACAGAAATACTACAACCAGTACCAGAGGTGGTAGTAGAGGAAGAGGTAAAGGAGGAAGAATGATCTGCGATCTATGTAGGTTAGGCGGTGAGCTGAATAAGAATGGTCAGTTCAAGCGTGCTGTTACTATGCACAAGAAATGTAAGGAGGATTGTGGATGTCAGCATCAGACTGGTCCAGGAGTAGGAAGCCTAGCCTTCGCAATGGCAGAACCGATGCGAACACAATACCCATTGGAATAATAGTTGCCCACTATGGCGGTGAGGTAAGAGAAGGTAGGGCTTGCTCTGTAAGGTGTGTATTGCATAGCGACAGTAGAAGAAGTGCAGTAATAAATACGCAGGAGAATTTATACTTTTGTCATACCTGCGGTAAGGGTGGCAATGCAGTAAACATTATTAGTATCAAAGAGAATATGGAGTTTAAAGATGCTCTCGCCCGTGCAATTGAAATCGTCACTGGAAGCGGCGGTTCAGTACAACAAGGATCTAAACGAAGAGGCGGTAGCGTTTCTCGCAGGTCGTGGGATCTCTAAAGAGGTAGCTGACCAGTACCAACTAGGTTATATAAAGCAACCTTTTGCAACCCACGAGAACTATCAGGGCTGGCTATCCATACCTTATATAACTGTGCTTGGACACTGTGTTGGATTTAAGTTTAGAAGATTAGATGATGGCAAGCCTAAGTATGGAGCACCACTTGGTCAGAAGGGTCATCTCTATAATGTTAGCGACATCATTGTATCTAGTGAGTACATAGCAGTATGTGAGGGTGAGTTAGATACGATCATTTGTTCTGCGGTACTAGGTATACCAGCAGTTGGAGTTCCTGGTGTTGCTGCTTGGAAGCCACACTTTACTAAGATGTTTACTGGCTATGGCAAGATTTATATTATTGGTGATAATGATATTAAAGATGATGGCACTAATCCTGGGGCTGAGTTCTCAAGGAGAGTAGCTCAGGAAGTGATGAACTCTTCAATCGTGTCGCTACCTGCTGGACTAGACCTCAATGACTTATACTTAGCAAAGGGTATAGAAGAGACAAAACGGACAATTGGAGTACCTAATGTATGAAGAACTCAGATCTGATGGTACTAGCAGAATGGTTGGCGACCTCAGGGATCTCTATAATCAAGATAGATTACGTCAAAGGAACGATAGAGATAGCACCACCGAAGGTAAGAGAATAGATGATGAGTTCATCGCCAATATGTGGGCTGTTATGGATGCAGCAGGTAATCTACTTATTAGTAAGCACCACGATTACGGTCCTTTAAATATAGCAAGATCACCTGGCGGTCCTATCAATGGGCTAAGAGTGCGTATGTGGGACAAGATTGCTCGTATAAATAATTTAGTAGACTCTAATGTTAAGCCAAGTAATGAATCATTACGAGATTCTTTTATGGATTTACTTAACTATTCAGCTATTGCAATGATGGTATTAGATGGCAACTGGCCCGAAGTTCAGGCTCTGGACTGTGAATGACACCAGAGCTACACCCAACTCTTTATGAGTTAGTACCTTCAGTAACTTACGTTATCGTTCGTAAGTTTAAAGGATGGGTTGACACTGAAGATGTAAGACAAGAGTGTTATCTGTGGGCTATTGGTCGTGGTCAACAGTTTACTGATCTACTTAATGAACCTAACCCTGATAAGCGTGAGCAGAATGAAAGACGTATTGCCTATCAGATGCGTAGAGTTGCAGAAAGATATGCTCGTAAAGAGAAGGCTCGTAAGGCTGGATATAAGACAAGTGATGAAGCCTTCTACGATACAACAATTATTGCCCAACTAATTCCATTTGTTATTGCATCCATTGTTAATGGCACTGTCCTTGAGCAAGCACAAGAGATGATCAACGATGGCACACCTCGTAAGCAGTCAACCCCTGCTGAGGGTGGCAACCTACTGGCTATCCTAATAGATATTAAGAAGTGTTATCTAAAGTTAGGGCAAGAGGATAAGACTATATTGCAGATGAGATACCACGATAACTTTACATTACAACAGATAGGCCAGTACTTAGAGTGTGCTACATCCACTGCTGATCGCAGGTCTACCGCAGCTTTGCGTAAGTTGCAGAACAAACTTGGTGGTGAAACTCCTTGGGCATAGAGTTAAAAGAACCGGAACTTTTAGACTATCTCAAGGAGTTTTACTACTCAGACTTAGAGAAGTCGGAAGAGTTTGACAACTGGGATTGCATATCACTAGAACATAAGATGTTTATAGAATTAAAATCCCGCAAGACCCACTACCCTGATCTACTTATTGAAGAGAGTAAGTATCAGGGTTTAATTATGGCAGCAGGTATTAGATCACTCACACCTTGGTATATTAACTCTACACCTGCTGGTATATGGGGCTTTAACTTATCCACAATACCTCAACCTAAGTGGGCTGATAAGTGGCTACCTATTACTACTGAGTTTGCTAACAAGACTAGTCGTACTAAACTAGTGGGGTTCTTAAAGTTAGAAGATGGGATACTGTTTTGATCTACGAATACAAATGCAGTGTGTGTGGTGGTGTGATCTCTATTGAAAGACCTATCTTTGGTATTGAGGAAACACCTATCTGTTGCCAGCAAATAACCTCTCGCTTGTGGTCAGCACCCTCTATTGCTTTTAAGGGTAGTGGCTTTTATACTACAGACAAATGAGCTATCCAAATTGGTTTGCACAAACCGCACAGAATAATTTTACTACATACCTATCAGAGTATGCAGGTAAACCTAACCTAAAGTTCTTACAACTTGGTGTGTACACAGGAGATGCCAGCGTATGGTTATGCAACAACATACTAACTGATAAGAGTTCAATACTAATTGATGTTGATACTTGGCGGGGAAGTGATGAGATAGACCACGCCGAGATGGACTTCAGCGCAGTTGAGATAGAGTACAAGAAGAAGATTGAGAAGCTATCTGTTGTATCTGTGGTCAGTGATACTGTTGAATATCTAATCAGACAACGAGATAACTTTATAGGTGCATATGATTTTATTTATGTTGATGCAGACCACACCGCAGTTAGTGTACTAATGGATGCTGAACTTAGTTGGCCTTTACTAAAGTCCGGTGGTGTTATGGCCTTTGATGATTACACTTGGGGTCGCCATCTGCCACCATCTAAGACACCTCGCCCTGGCATACTCTTATTTACTGAGCGACACAAGGCTGAGATAGAAACATTAGTTATCAACGATCAGTATTGGATTAGAAAAAAGTAGATAGCCCCACCAGGAAGGGTTGGTAGGGCCATCTTTAGATAGATCGGAGAGAGCCGACCTAAGAGTTATATACTATCAGTAATATCTGTGCGTGAGGAAGAACCTGTACGCCTTGCAAGGTGTTCCGTATCGCTTAGAAATATATTTAAGACCTCGCAAGATTTGATACTCAGCTCTACTATCTTTCTCTCCAAGGAGTTGAGCAATTCCGTAAGCACTTGATCCTCGCTGGTTCTTTGCGTAGTTATCAAACCTGCTCTCACTGGTCCAAAGGGCGAGTAAGCACTCGCTCTCTCTCCCACTCCACCCGAAACCAGCCTGAGCGTAGGCCTTTGCGATCTTTCTATTGTGGTTCTTCTCATCTTGTGTTGCCTTCCTATTCTCTATTACACCATCAGATATTCTACCTACTGTGGTAGGTGGAAATAATTTATGATGACCTTGTGTTAGCAGACCTAGTGTTGCCAGTAATATCAAGCCATTTCTTACCCATACTTTCATCAGCTTCCATCTCCTCTTCAAGATAGGTGCGATATACATTTGGGTAATCATTACTCAAACGAGCTAACGCCCTGTCCCTTGCTCTTCGGTAGTTTCTCTGACGAACGGCTTGAGCCTTCGCAGTTTCTATCCTCTGTTCTACTTCTCTCTTCATCTACTCCATCTATCTATACTGTCGGTGATAGTGGCAAGCACTATCGGGGTTATCTCTACCGAGTCTAACATTAGTTCGGCATCTTCCTCATCTACCTCATACTGGGACACCCATATTTTACTTCCAGCAGGGCTATTCCGATACCATTTAAGGGCTTCTACGGGGTTCTCACCGCCCCATATAGCTATGTTCTGAGAGTCTGATACCTCATAAAACACTATTGTAATCTTGCCCCTGTTGGGTAGCTCTATCACATTACTCACTTGCTACCTCATATCCACATTTATTACAGCCGTTATCTACCCACCAAGTAGGATAGCCACACTCATTACATACTTTACTCACTTACTCGCCCTCTCTCTCTTAATCATCTCATCTTCACAATCAGAACAGGTGTCTGACCGGTATTCTGTGCGGTCATACTCAACCGCACACTCCTTGCAATTAACTAGATCCTCATATCCTCCGGTGTGGGCATACTCATCACCCATTAGATAGCGTGGCTCACTCATAAGTACCCTTAAATCTATCGGCAATTATCTTGCACACGCCATCTATTATTTCATTACTAAATCCATCAAGATAAGTAATCAAATCTGATTGGATTTGTTCTGATAATTCTTCCATTATCTCACTTCCTCTCTCTCCCTCTCGCTCATTGTATCCATTACGCAGTTATCGCAGATTAGTTTGCCATTGTATCGGTGATACCAGTCCACTCTTGCTATTTCCCACCCGCAGAATTGGCATAGCTCTTTCATATACTCACTTCCACTATCTCTACCTTGTCCTCATTACCATCTAACATTTGATAGTCAGCGATAGTCAGGTTATTTGCTTGCTTCCACGCCTCCTCTAGTGAGGTGGCTTTCACCCTTGCTTGTCCATTGGAGGTGATAGTTATATTTACCTCGTAGGTTTTCATTTCATTTCCTCTCTCTCTTTCGCTAGTTGTATCAGCCGTTCGGCTGAGTTTGTTATCTCTCTTAGGTAATCAAAACAGACACAATCATCTGTTAAGTGATCGCCACATATAGGTTTAGATTTAAGTTCCATTACTCAACCTCCTCTATTACTACATCATCATATCCACGCCTTCTCCACTCATCTGCTATGAGTTGGGCTTGATCTAAACTAACCAAGTGTGTATCCATCTCACTACCACCCACCCATACTGTCCAGTTGCTCATTTCTTCATCTCCCAAGTTAGTTCATCTAGGTAATGTTCAAAGCTCATATCATTATGAGCACTCTCGTCCCAATTAACAGCCCACTCAGGGGTTTTGTAATATTTTTCGTCATTACAATAACGCCAAGTAATATCGTAGCCGTCAAACTCGCTCCAATATAAGGTTATATCGTATTTATTTCCCTCATAATCAAATGAAATAAACCGCCTCCAACCCGTGCTCTCCTCGCTAGAGTAAGTAATTACTACTTGCCTCTCTAAGTGTTGCTTCATCTTACTCATATTGTTATTTTCTCCTTAACAGTTGCTACTGCTTCCTCTAGTGTCCAGTTAATCTGTTGCCAGTAGTAGTCATTTTCAGATATGAACTTGACTACATACTCCCATTGAGCAGGAGTTATCTCTATCTCATCATTGTAATAATCTTGATAAGTTTGTTTATCAAACCAGCTAACTACAATCTCCTCATTAGGGTCTAATTTTTTTAACTCACCAATAACTGTTGATACCTTCATACCTCTATCTCCTCTCCCTCTACATAACCCTCCGCTAGTAGTCCTTCAAAGAAGTCCCATATTTTAACAAGTCCTTCTCTTGCTTCTGTATTACTTAATGGAACATAAAGCTCAGCCCACTTTAAGGTAGCACCGAACTCTTGTATATCCTCATACTTATATCCGAGCATTTTCTCCCTCTCTCTCATACCACTATATCTTAGTAGTATGCTACGCCACACTCCCCTAGACTAAGGAGTGTAGCATAGCCCGCCACTAAATAACTTTACTTGCTGAGTTAGCTATCTCTAGTATTGCGCCTAACTGCTCACCTACTAGATCATCATCATCTAAGTATTCGCCTTCGTCCTTCTCCTTATTCCAGCCGATATAACCATTACTCCACTCTTGCGCTTGCTCGTTCCAAACTGTGCCGTCTGAGTAGCGTAGCTCCTCGCTATCTGTATCCCACTCCCAGCCCCCCTCCTTGCTGTATTTGATAATAAAGTGGTGCTCTATCATCTCTCTCCCTCTCTCTCTTGTTTGTTATATTGGTGATAGTTTTCTAACACTTGCTCAATTAGGTTTAAGATATCCACATCAGCAAACTCTGATGGCTCTAAGTCCCAAAGATCCCTGATTATGCCTAGAGTTTGACCGTTGACGGTATCCTCCCCCTCTATGTATTCGTAATAGTAAGCATAACTATCGCTTAACTTTATTAGGTTTTCTTGTGTAGCTTTAGTTATCATCTTGCGCCCTCTCTCTCTATTAGTTGCTCGCAATCATTACAGATAGGCTCTATTAGCCCTCTGCCTATCTCCCAACCGCAACCCTTACAGATTACCATTGGAAGGTTTAATAATTCTTGCTTATTCACTTGCTCACCCTCTCTCTATCAAGTATTTATAGGTAGCACAAGCGCAATTATCTTGGAGAAAATCTTGCGCTCTATCATAAGCGTTGCCAGTTAATAACACACCAGCTTTAGCCATAAGTTCATCTAAGTCTTGTAATTCGCAGGTGATATTCATCAGTAATTGACCTCTCTCTCTATCTTGTTTAACTCCTCAGCAGATACCAAGCCGTAAGCGGTTGAGTATAGTTTGCCCGTATCCTCTCTCTCCCAGTAATCATTAAAGCCCGTGCCATCATCTCCGTTTATTTGGTTATCAATTAACCACTTCTCACCAGCCGTAAGGTGTAGGCATATGCGTTGCCCTCTAATTATGCAACTTGAACAGGTGATACTCATAACCCGCACACCTCTAGCGTGCCGATACATAACCCGCCATCTCCCCACCAAAGACGGGTGCTGATTAGGTAAAGCCCTGCCAGTAATGCGAGCCAAAATACCGCCCTCACTACTGCCCGCACCTTGTAATAGTTAGCTGATTTCATTAGAGCCACTCCTGTTTCAAATTGTAGGCGTTTTCTATCCCATAAAGGGCGATAGATAGAGAGTAAATCAAGTGGAAGCCCATATCCATACCGCAACCGCCAACCCTTACCACTCTTTGCCCGTTGCGCTCTTTTAACTGTCCAACACTTGAAGCTTTGGACACATACCAAGTTATATCCACCACCCGCCCTTCATATTGTGTGCAGACCTTCATATCACGGGACATACCGCTTGCGGATACATTTTTCAAGATAGTCCAAGCCGTTGGCCTCTCCTGACTTGCAAAAACCTTACGCAAAAAATCTTTTGCGCTCTCCTGCTCTTGCTCTCTCTCTTGCTTCTTGCTTAGTGTTGCGTTCATCTCTTGCCCTTCGTCTAGTTATTGATACTGCCTACCTATTAGGAGTATCCCCCTGCCTACCCCACTTTAGCAGGATAAACAGGAGATTACCACTAACCTAGATTATGCCGTGCAAGTAATTCAAAACATCATCATAGGAGGCGTTAGACTTGCCATACTCCCTTACTAACTCTCCTGCTCCCTCATCTCCCCATATAGCTTCAAGTAATAATTCGGGGAGAGTGTTTAACTCTCCCGCCACACTCTCAATCAATTCAAATGCGCTCATCATTAGAAGCCCACCCCTATCACTTGCAACTTGCCCGCTTCCACAAACGGGCGGGATCTTTCATCATTAGTAAAGAAGGCGTTAATCTCCTCCACTTGCTTGCTCACTTGATTTGGTGAGCCATAAGGGGTTAAGTCAATCCCTGCCCGCTTATAACTATTTATAACCCGCTTAACTTGTGCCTCACTCAACTCAGCCTCCACCCATACCGCCCCGCTATTATCAGTAAGTAGGGTGTGAGTTTTAATTGTCTTAGCCATACTCCTATCCTTCCCACTCTCTTTAATTGTTTAGGAGAGTGCCACCGCCCACCCCGTAGAGGGTGAGCGATAGCCCGCCACTAAGCCTTATATCGCTTGGATATTCTGCTCATCTTGGCAGTCATCACACTCAGCCAAGCAACAAGCACAAGCACTCTCATAATCGTGGGTGCAACACTTAGGGTCATAGTGCGTAATATCCTTCTCATTAGCACAATATGAGCCGTCCCAAGTGCCGTAATCAATTCCTTTATCAATATCTAAGCCAAGTTTCTTAAACTCTTTTAGGCTTAATTGAAGGCGGGCGATTTCAAGTGCCACGCCTTCCCAACTAGCCCCGCCCATTTCAAAATCGTTTTTAATGACTTGTGCGGTAGATTTTAAGGTTTCATTAGTGTAGTAAGAAATCATTATTTCACCCCGCAAGCGGTTAAGAATATAGAGCGATTAAAGCGGGGATTATCTTGCGCCAACTCATCAGCAAGATTTGAGGCAAAACTTAGTTTAAGATCAGCACTACCAAACCAACTAGTGCTAATCACCTCAGCGATTAACTTGTAATCTTTACGGGTCATTTATTTATTCTCCTCTTAGGCTCATAAGTGGGGCGGTTTGCCTCACTAGGTAGAGAGTAATGGCGGTGTCTACCCTATGTCAACTACCAAACCAAACTATTTTTTTAAGGTGTCGCAGTTTCCAAAAGCTCAACACGCCCGACAGCGGGGGGAGATATTAAGCGGTGGTAGAGAGTTTAAGAGATTAGGAGCGGGGCAAGGGCTGAGAGATAGCGGGCTGAGGGCTGAGATGTTTAATTAAAACCTGCCGATAGACAAGCAAGCCCCCGCAAATTTAGACAACTAGCCCGCAACGGCTAACCATAGCAAATCGGACATACCCGACAAGGCGGACAAATGCGGACAAACCGACCCCCCGTTGCTTAACGCCCGCAGGCTGTACTGTATACACCCACAATAAAAATATTTGCTAAAGTGAAGCTGGCTGTATATAGCCCGATATGTCCGTTTTGCCCTAGTTTGTAAGTGAGGTGTATCACATTTATAAAGATTTTTTACCAGAAAACGGGAAATGGAGTTAATTTCCCGCCTTATATATAGTAGGGGAGTAAAACGAACCGCTTTAAGTTTTACGACCACATCGCTTCGGTAAACCTTCGCGATGCCCCCTAAGGGCGAGTGAAGGTTTTACCCCTCAGTCGCTGTAGCTCCTTCGGGAGTTACCAGACAACATACGCAAGCGGCAGGTGTAGTGTAATATTATCTCCAGTATAATATTCTGGGCCTAGTAAAATTAAAAAAATTTACTCTCGGCGCTTATCCACAGGTTTATCCACAGGGGAGTTAAATGGCTGAGAACTCAGCAGATATCGGCAAGCGGATTATTCTTACATCCGTAGCAGAAGGTATGACAATAGAGCAAGCCTGTGCCTCCGCCGGTAAATCCATTAAGACTTATGAGTACTACCGCAGGACAGACAAGATATTCTCAGACAAGGTAGATAGAACCCGCCTAGGTCTAAGGGATAAGAACTTCGCATTAGGTGATGTAAATGAGATTACCTTCGCCCAGTTCAGGGATCGCTTCTTACATAATAAGACCTTCCCCCATCAACAAAATTTAGTAGATATGATTGAGGTTGGGCAACCCTCTTGGTTGCACCCCTCTATGAAGTATGAAAAAGGATTAGCTAATAACCGCATACTTCTAAACATTCCACCCAACCACGCCAAGTCAATGACTATTACAATTGACTACGTCACCTGGCAGGTTTGTAAGAACCCAAACTTTAGAGTCTTAATAGTTTCCCAGACTCAAAGATTAGCCGCAGACTTTTTATACGCTATAAAGCAAAGACTTACCCACCCACAGTATGAGGCCCTCCAGTCAGCTTACGCTGCCGGTATTGGCTTTAAATCTAAGAGCGCCTCCTGGCAAGCAACTCGCGTTACCTTCGGTGATGAATTGCGTGAATCTGGTGAGAAGGATCCCAATATAGAAGCAGTTGGTATTGGCGGTCAGATCTACGGTAAAAGAGCAGATATGATTATAGTAGATGATGCTGTAACTCTATCCAATGCTAATGACTTTGAACGACAGATCAAGTGGTTAACCCAAGATGTTAGATCTCGTCTTAACCCCACAGGTAAACTTATTATCATAGGTACCCGTGTTGCCTCAGTTGATTTATATAAAGAACTACGCAACAACGATAGATATCCTGGTGGCCTAGTACCTTGGTCCTACCTAGCAATGCCAGCTCTACTTACAGTAGATGATGATCCCGATAAGTGGGAAACCTTATGGCCCGCATCAGATCAACCCTTTGATGGTCAGAAGGAAGAAGAGAAGGATCCAGTAACTAATCTTTACCCAAGATGGAATGGGCGTAACCTATATAACGAACGCCAATCTATGGATGCTTCCACCTGGGCTTTGATTTACCAGCAACAAGACATATCAGATGATGCGGCCTTTGACCCAGTCTGTGTTCGTGGATCTATTGATGGTATGCGTAAGGCAGGTAGATTAACCGCAGGTCATCCTGGACACCCAAGAGATTTAAATGGCTTTACCTTTATCTGCGGACTAGATCCTGCGATGGTAGGAGATACAGCAGCTATCTGTTATGCAATTGATAGAGCTAGTAACAAACGCTATATCGTAGATGCTATTAAGATTACTAGGCCTAGCCCTGCTGCTATTAGAAATTTAATATTTGACTGGACATCCTTGTATGGTCCTAGTGAGTGGATAGTAGAGAAGAACGCATTTCAATCTTTCTTAACACAAGATGAAGGTATTAAGATGCACTTAGCATCTAAAGGTGTACAGTTTAAAGAACACCATACTGGTAGTAATAAATGGGATGCAGGTTTCGGTGTTGCATCTATGGCTACCTTATTTGGTACTAAGCAATTTGATGGTAAGCACCATAGGGATAACCTAATACATTTACCTTCAGATCAAACTGAAAACATTAAGGCTCTAATAGAGCAGTTAATTACTTGGTCTCCTACGACTAAGGGTAAGACAGATATGGTAATGGCTCTTTGGTTCTGTGAGATCAGAGCAAGAGAGATGCTCAACTATGGTAAGTACCAGACACACCATCTTAAAAATCCATTCCTATCAAAGTATGAACAAAGCAAGAGAACAGTCGTCAACCTAGACGAACTCTTTGCTGAGAAGGAACGTACATTCATCTAAGGAGTTAAAATGGCACAAAAGAAAACGGTAGATTATAGAGCTGGATCTGCTTTATTAAAAAAACAATTAGCAGATAGAGCTGGAAAAAAAGTAAGTTTTCCTAGTAAAAAAAATCAAAAAAATTTAATTGACTTAGGTGTAACTGTAGGATCTATATTAGCACCAGGAATTGGCGCAGCAGCAAAAGGTGCTTCTGTTGCTAAAGCAGCAAGAACGGCAATTGCTAAGAAAACTCCTTACGTAAAGGTTACAACAGGTACGCAAGGTAAAAATATGAATATTAATTTAAAAACACCAGGTGCTAAAAAATCTGGCTCACCAAAAACGGGAACAAAAGCAAGAGTTCAAAAGGTCGTAAACCCTAGACGTGGAGAATCAGGTCAGGTTTCTGCGGCAAAATTAAGAGCAGAAAAGAAAAGAAAACAATCTTTAGCAGTTCCTGCTGCTGCTGTTACTGGATATCAAGTTCGCAAAGAACAAGAAAAATCTAAGAATAAAGGTAAATAATTGTTATCAACTAAAGAGGTAGTCTCAAAGATAGATCGGTTGAAGAACCGCTATGCAGCTAGAGACCAGCGTATGCGCGATGTTCTTTCTGTGCGCCAAGGTGATATATCAAAAGTATATCCAGCTATGTTCTCAGAGGATTACCCAAAGCCTTTAGTTGCAAACTTTGTAGATGTAGCAGCCCGTGATCTAGCAGAGGTAATGGCACCACTGCCATCCTTTAACTGTGCAGCAACCAATATGGTATCTGATACCCAACGCCGTGCTGCTGATACTAGAACTCGTATTGCAAACTATTATGTTTCATCATCTGATCTACAGATTCAAATGTATACCGGTGCTGATTACTTTAATACCTACGGTCTATTGCCAGCAATGATTGAAATGGATTATGAGACAAACAATCCTCGTATCCGTTTATTAAATCCTTTTGGTGTATACCCTGAGGTAGACCGCTTTGGTCGTTGCTTATCTATATCACAGATTATTGCATCCGATGCTGAGAGTATCGCTTCCCAATATCCTGAGTTCTACGATCAGATAGTTGGCAAGACAGTTTATTCTTACGCTTCCCCTTACCTATCTATCGTTAGATACCACGATAAAGATCAAGACTTAATTTTTATACCAGAGCGTAATAACTTAGTTCTATCTAATACACCTAACCCAGTCGGTAAGTGTTTAGCAAGGGTTGCACTTCGTTCATCCTTAGATGGTGAAGCTCGTGGACAATTTGATGATGTTCTATCTGTTCAGTTAGCCCGTGCTCGTTTTGCAGTATTACAGATCCAAGCAGCAGAAAAATCTATTCAAGCACCTATCGCTATTCCACAAGATGTTCAAGAGTTAGCACTAGGACCTGATGCGATTATGCGTTCTGCTAATCCACAAGGTATTCGTAGAGTTCCACTAGAACTACCAGCAGGAGTCTTTACAGAGTCAGGTGTACTAGAGCGTGAGTTAAGATTGGGTTCTCGCTACCCTGAATCTCGTTCAGGTAATATTGATGCCTCTGTTGTTACAGGTCGTGGAGTACAAGCATTACAAGCTGGCTTTGATACACAAGTTAAAGCAGCACAAGCACAGTTCGCTAGATTATTCCAAGAGTTAACCTCACTTTGCTTTGAAGTAGATGAGATTGTCTTTGGTAATATGACCAAGACTATTAAGGGAACCGATGACGGTACACCTTATACAATGAAGTACACACCATCTCGTGATATTAAAGGCGAGTATGGCGTAGATGTACGTTACGGCATTATGTCTGGTATGGATCCTAACCGTGCCATCATTGCATTACTACAAATGCGTAGCGATAAGTTAGTGTCCCGTGATTATGTTCGCCGAGAAATACCAATGGAGTTAAATGTTACGCAAGAAGAACAAAGAGTTGACATTGAAGAAATGCGTGATTCTCTTAGGGTTGCTGTTGCTCAGTATGCACAAGCTATTCCCGCACTTGCTGCCCAAGGTCAAGACCCATCTCAAATCATTACGAGAATTGCCGAAGTAATCCAAGGCAGACAAAAAGGTTTCCAATTAGAAACTATTATAGAAAAAGCATTTGCACCAGAACCACAGCCAGTAGCACCAACAGCACCGGCACTTCCAGAACAGTCTAGTATTCCAGCAGTAGGAACGGCCCCCGTTCCTGCCTCGCAGCCAACTGAACAACAACAAAGCGGAGAGGCCCCTGCTGCTGGACCTAGACCTGACATCGCACAACTACTCGCCTCCATTGGCGGAGCAGCATAAAATAAGGAGGTGAAAATGAAAAAGGGAACATTTCAAAAGTCTGTAGAGGTCAAGCCTGTACAAGGTAAGATGGATACAGCCAAGCCAGCAGGTGGAGAAGTTAAGTTCGGCTACACACCAGCAGGCCGCAAAGGAACAAAAGCGTAATTATTTTAAAGACGGGAGTACTGGGTGAATAACGATAACAATCTTAATCGCCCAGTACGACTGTCTGACTATCTAGTAATAGTATCGGGATTCTTTTTAAATTTAACATCAGTAATAGAAGCACTTGCAGATGATCTGCACCAATTAGCTATCTATAATTCAACTCAGAAAAGCCAAGAAGAAAAAATCTGGCAACAATTTTCGCAAGATTTAGAAACTTTAAAGGAGGAATAATGGCAAGAGGTCCATTAGCTGGCGCATCAGGCCCAGGTAAATTCTCCAAAAGAACAGATATGAGTTTAGGTTCAACATCATACGGAGAAGGCGGCGAGACTGCCGCACTCAATACAGCAGCGCCAAAGTCAAAGACTCGTGGTGTAGCAGATGATGTAGGTGGAAGACCATCTAATCCATTAACTCCAGTAACACCACTATATGCACCATCGCAAAGACCAGAAGAACCCATTACTACTGGTGTTGATATAGGAGAAGGCGCTGGCGCATCATCACTTATGATGCAATCACAGTTTGCTAATCGTAAATTATCAGATGTTTTAGCAGAGATGATTCCTTACGACACTACCGGTGAGATCCAATATCTTTATCAGAACGCTTTATCTAGAGGTAATTAATGTCTGAGAGCTTAAAAGCAGCAGCATATGCGGCAGGGTTATCAGAGCAAGATAAAAGAAGAATAGATAACCTAAGTAAAGCATTAACTGTACATAAAAACTTACTTGCTATGCCAGCAGAAGCGGCTAACGCAGTATATAAATCTTTGCCACAAGCACAACAAGAAAACCTTGTGCAAAATTTTGGCAATGAAACTGAAGAAGAGAAGCCAAAACAAGGCTGGCTTGGTACTGCTAATCACTATACTTTTTATCAAGCATATAAAGGTTTAAATTTTTTAGCAGATAGGGTTAGTCAAACCTATCGTGCTGTTGCTATCCCATTAGTAGAACGTGGTCAAATTGGCTTTGCTTGGGATGAAGCAGGCAAAGATGGCGAGAAAGTATATAACACAGGCCGTATTGAAGCAGCCACTAAAAAATATGGCGATGCTCAAGTCAAGATTGCACAAAAAATCAGTGAAGGTGCTGATATAGCGGATCTAATAAACAATGCTACTGAAGAAGAAAAATATTATCTTCGTATAGCAGATCCTACAAATGATGCAGGAAAGAATGACAGAGAAGCAAGAGAAGAATTTGATGAAGCGTTAAATGCTGTCAATGCTGCCAAATTCTCACCTGGTCGTCAACTAGCAAATATTATTGATGTAGTAACTCCTGGTGATTTGTATGAACAAGGCTTCTTTTATAAAATGGTATCAGGAGTTGGCGATGCAATATTTCGTCTACGTACTGATCCATTTATTGTATTAAGTAAAGCGAAAAAACTTTACGATTTAAATAATTATTCAGTGCAAGTAGTTGCCGCACAAGCTGGTGGCAAGGGTGTAAAGTTTGATAAATACTTTGATCAACCATCAACAATTGCTTTATGGGATCAAGCTGGTGTACCTCTTAAAAAATTAATAGAGTCTAAAGGTGTAAATCCTCAAGCAGCAGCAGAGGCAAGAAAAGAACTTTCTGTCCTTTTGCCAGAGTTTGGTCGTTCTGTAATAGATGAATTTATTAAAGGACCAACTCCAATTACAAGCGCCAGTACTGCTAAGGCTTGGTTTGAAAATACCAGAGATGTTATGAAAGTTGTAGCAGAAGGGTCAATAGCTCGTCAAAGAGTTATTCTACCTCGTCTAACCCCTGCTCGTAAGTTAAGAAGAAAAGTTCTTACCGAAACAAATAAAGTATTTGACATTAGTAAAGTATCACCTAGTTTGGTAAATGCAGTATTTGGTTCTCCTGATAACGCAGACGGTATACTTGACGACCTTGTTAAATTAGAACCAGGTAAATTAAAAGAAGCACTAGACGGTGTTCGGGTAAAAGGCTCTGCTAGATTTAGTTCTCTTCAAATAGCAACTGGCTTAGATAAGATTAAAAGATCATTAACTCCAGTACCAATGTTTAAAAATGAGGAATTTGATCTTCTTGCAAAAGATGCTCCTGATCAAATATACCGACTCGCAGCAATATTTGCACCCACAAATTTTGCAACATTAATGAAAGAATTGTATGCTGGCACAGATTCTGTGGCTAAGAAAATGAGTATTTATCAAGGCTTGTTAAAACAAACTAATAATGCAAGAGGTTTAGATTTAACAGATACTGGAAATACTGTATCTAGAATGTACGCTAACAAAGGTAATGTTCGGCACGGTTTAGGTGATGGTGAATTATCTAAAAAAGCGTTATTACCTAGCGAAATGAATACCACTGTTTCTGCACCAAGCCTTGTAGATTTAGATATCTTAGCAGGCAAAAGCACTATTGCTAAATTTGTACTAGGCACAGCTAATAGTAAATGGGTAGAAACTATGACCAATGGTTGGTCATTCTTAACTCTAGCTGGTCCTCGTTATGCAATCCGTAATGCTGGAGAAGATTTAATGGTATCTCTGGCTATGGGTACAAGCCCTTGGGGACTTGCAAAGCAAAGATATACTGCTACTAGATTAAACACAGCCTTGCAATCAGTTAAAGGATTAGACAAATTAGAAGCCTTTGCTGCTAATCCACTTGGCGTAATGATGCGATTTATTAATAAAAAAGAAGCAGAAGTAAACGCTGCTAGAATAAAAGCAATTGACTTAGATATAATTAATAATAGAGAAGAACTATTCCAACTTAAAAAAGAACTTGGCAGTATGAATGTTCTAACCTTTGATACTAAGAAGTCAGAGGAAATCACATCTAAAATAGCAAAACTAGAAGATAAGATCCAGGGTGGAGTTGCTGGTCAAACCAGAAAAATACTAGCCGAATCTTTATCTAAGGGTAAGATAGATACTTTCCTACGCCAGTTTGGTATTAAAGTAATAGATGATGAATCTATAGAGATACTAACTGAACAGATAATTTACGGTAATATAGATAACCTATTAGCAGAGGTATCTGAAGGTGGTATGAACTTTGCTACCGGTGCTACTTATAATGAATCAGTATTGCAGTTAGTTAAAGATTTAGGTGTTGACGTTAGACCACTTAGACTGGATTTAACTACTGCTACTAAACAGTATAGAGCATCTGCAAATGTAGCAGGTTTTGGCACTAGAGCAATTACTAGCGATAAGAGCGAAGCATCATTAATTGGATATCTATTACGTCTTAGATTTTACGGTAACGATGAATTAGGTTCTCTTGCTTTAGCAAATGCAGATTTACCTGATGATCAGGTAATGACGATTCTTCGTAATTGGTTACAAAGTTCAAGGGGTAAGCAATTAAAGTCCGAAGCAACTGCTGTAAGTGAACTTGATATAGATGATATTAGATATGCTAGGGAAGTTCTTACTAGAGCCAAGGAATTAGTTACCAAAAGAGGCGATGGCGATATAAACAAAAATCTTTTAGATAAGATTCGCGAGTATGATCCATCTGCTCCTTTAGGCAAAGGTGTAAATACTTACACTATCTCTGGTAAATTAAGCTTAGATGATGTTAGAGGCATAGATCTTCAGGATCTACCAGCAGAATATGTTGGACCAGAACTTGTACCAGTTGTTGAAGAATCACAACGTACTTACAACCTAATGAAGAATGGTTGGGTATGGCTTGGTCTTGCCAATGCTCGTATCTCTCGTCAACCTATGGCATTATATGAATCAATCCGTATTCGTAAAGAAATGCGAAGTACTGGATTTGAACAAAAGTTTATTGATGAGTGGACTAAAGGTACTCAAAAAGGAACTCTTAATTATCAGGCTGGTGTAAAAGCAGCCAAGACAGAGTTAGCTAAAGCGGCAGAAGAAAGAGCTATTATGCAGGTTCTATCTTATGTAGATAATCCTTTAATTAGATCTCAAGGTTCATTCGCAGTACGAAACTGGGCTAGATTCTATCGCGCTCAAGAAGATTTCTACAGACGTTTAGGTCGTCTTGCTAAGTACAACCCAGAAGCATTTGCTAGAGCAGCAGCCACATTTGATGGAATAGATCATAATGGATTTATTCAAAAAGATGAAAACGGTGATGCTTATTTTGTTTATCCTATGATGGCTCCTGGATACAGAATAATGCAGACTGCATTAGCAGGAATGGGAATACCACAAGACTTTAAGGTTCCATTTCCAGTACAATTTGGTGGATCTGTAAAGATGTTAACACCATCTTTAAATCCAGATTCAATTCTTCCAACATTCTCTGGACCATTAGCGGCTCTTTCTGTAACAACATTAGGTAATCTTATTTCATTACCTTTCCAAGGTTCACAGCAAAACGTAGATACCATAACAGGTATGGTGTTAGGTAAGTATGCAGTAAATCAACCATTCCTATCTAGGTTAATGCCAGCACACGTTAATAGAGGGCTTGCTCTAATGAGTCAAGATGACAGAGATTCCCAATACGCCTCTGCTTATCGTAAAGCAGTTACATACTTAGAGGCATCTGGCAATGGTTTACCAAAAAAGTTAGATGCAAGCGGTAACTTAATAGCACCTTCTATTGCCGAAAGAGAAGCATATAGGGAGAGATTAAAGAACGCTACCTTATCTGTCCTTGCTCTTAGATTTACATTTGGTTTCTTTGCGCCAGCTTCAGTCCAAACTGAACTTAAATCAGAGATGGCTGAATGGATTAAAGATTCTGGTAAATCAAATTGGAAAGAAGTATGGTATAAGTTATACGAAAAGAATAACTTTGATAAAGATATTGCAATGGCAAAATGGGTAGAACTATATCCTAACCAAGTTCCATATACAGTGTCTGAATCAGATCGTAAAACTGTAGCTATCTTTCAGTCAGCAGAAGATTCTGGTAAATTCGTAGAAGATAACCAAGAGTTATTTAATACCTATAAAGAGGGCGCTGCTTTCTTAATACCTAATGAGGGTGCTTTCTCCTACGATGCTTATAGAACTATGAAGACTATGGGCCTTAGAGAGAACAAAAGAGTAGAAGATCATTTAGTGCAAGTACAAGCGGCAGCAGATGCTGAGATATATTATGAAAGAAAAAACAAACTTGATGCAACACTGTCTAATATTGCTGATCCTCAAATAAGAAAAATATTCCGCCAACAATATAACACTTGGAAAGATACTTATATGGCAGGTCGCCCGATGCTAGAAGAATATCTAGGCAAGGGCAGAGAAAGAGCAGTAGAAAGAGTTAGAGCGTTAGATGATCTATCTAAAATGTTAGATGATCCTAAGTTCTCAAACATTAGGCCTGAAACCCAAGATGTTTTAAGGCAAATGGTTAAGGCTTATGATGGTTATGTAAAACAAAAAGAAATATTTGAATTAACTGGTGGCGATAGAGAAGTTATAGACTTGGTAAAAAGTGGAACTCTAAGTAAAATAAAAAATCTATCTACCTTTAATGAAAATACATTGACAGCATATATGTCCATATTTAGTAGATTACTAGGAGAGTAAATAGATGGCAACAGATATAACATTACAGGATTATTTAAATAATGATCCTAGTGTTAAAGAGGCTAAGAAGATCCTTAGTGAAGCTACTAAATCACTTACCGGTGCTCGTAATGTTACGCCAGATGTTTTAGCAGAACTTCAAAGAATCCAAACTACAGCACAAAATACTTATAATAAACTTGTCGCAAACGCTACAGCATATTTTAAGAAAAATTATATTGGTATATCTACCTCTGGAATTACAGATTCTATTGCTAGGTTAGAAGAATCAAAAAAATCTGCCCCTAATCAAGATGCTCTAGATTCTATTCAAACATCTATTAATGCACTTAAAGAAAATTTAAAGAATCCTAAGCCATATGTAGAACCTGTAGTTGAAACAAAAAAACCTAAAGATAAAACAAAAGAATCAACCCCTAATCAATCTAAAGAACAAACAGATCTTACAAATAAAATACAAACTCAATATAGTGAGCAGGTAGCTGTTGCTGGTCAAAGAATTGCAGCAATGGATGGTACTCAAAGAATAGTTTTAGCAAAAGATTTAAATAAAGCCTATAATTTAAACCTACCAATAGATGGTAAATACTCTAAAGAATTAAAATCTGCTTATGTTACAGCTCTTTCAGATAACTATGTACGTTCTTTAGACTATAACAAAGATATACCATTTGCAGAATTTTTAATAACTGCTGGTAATGAGGGTACATACAGATCAGGTGGCGCAACAGTGCCAACTGTGAATGTTTCAGATCCTACTGAAGCTGCCGGTTATGTAAGAAGTGTGTTTAAATCTGTTCTCCAGAGAGATCCAACTGCTGCTGAAATATCAAAATATAGTAAAGCACTTCAAACAGCAGAAAAAAAGAGTCCTAAAAAAACTGTCAATGGTGTTACTACTGGTGGACTTGGAAATCCTTTAGAATTTTTAACTGTTGAAATTCAAAAACTTCCAGAGTTTGCTAAGAAAAAAACAGATAAGTTATCTCTTACTACTCAATCTATATTAGGTACCGCTAAGGCTAATGGTATATCTTTAAATCAAACTCAAATTGATTCCTTTGCTAAAAGAGTCCAAGATGGTACAGATATAAAGATTATTGATAATGAGATTCGCGGTATTGCAGGACTCGGTATGCCTGAGAAGGTACAGAAGTTACTAGCACAAGGCATAGATCTTGATACTGTTTACTCACCTTATAAAAACCTTATGGCATCTATACTAGAACTAAACCCTGAATCAATAGATCTAAAGGATCCAACTCTAAGATCTGCTATTGGACCCGATAAGGAAATGCCTATCTATGACTTTGAAAAAAATCTACGCAAAGATTATCGCTGGCAATATACAGACAACGCAAAGAGGGATGTTTCTAATGTCGCACTTAAAGTCCTTAGGGACTTTGGATTTCAGGCCTAACTATGTCTACTAACTTTGTATACGGTTCAGGCAATCCTTTATTTCAAGCACCCAAAAAAGAAACTAAAAAAGAAACTAAAAAACCTACTGAAACTAAAGCGCAGATTGATGCGAGGATTGCTACTTCTACTCAAAAATTAGTAGAAGAATTAAAACCATTACAAGAAAAATATGGTATTGATCCTAAGACTGGTGGTCCCGTAACCACCACTACAGCAGGTAGTAGTGGATCTACTACAACTACTTTAACTGATGAGCAAATAAGAGAGAATGAACGGGCTTATCAAAGACAACAAGATGCTGCTGCTGAAGCAGAAAAGAAGCGCAGAGCTGGTCAGTCTGCCTACGATATTTTATTGGCAGAGTTTAATCAATATGGATTAGGTTCTTTAGTAGAACCATTAAAAGGTTTGATAGTCTCAGGTCCATCTGAAGCAGAGTTAACATTAGCATTACGTCAAACAGATGCCTATAAGAAACGTTTTGCTGCTAATGCTCAACGCATAGCCAGTGGTCTTAGAGCCTTATCTGAAGGCGAGTATGTACAACTAGAAGATCAGTATCAGAATATTATGCGTAACTACGGACTACCAGCAACCTATTACACTAAGGATGCTACTGGTAAACAAGAGGGATTTGAAAAGTTTATTGCTGGAGATGTATCTCCCACCGAGTTAGAGGACAGAGTAGTTACAGCACAACAAAGAGTTCTTAACGCAGCACCTGAGGTGACTACAGCGTTAAAGCAATTCTATCCTGATATTACTAATGGCGATATCCTTGCCTATACTCTAGATCCATCTAAGGGATTAGCAGAAATTAAACGTAAGGTAACTGCAGCAGAGATTGGTGGCGCAGCACTTGGTGCTAGGTTAGGCGCAACTGTAGGTAGGGCAGAAGAACTTGCTCGCTATGGAGTAACTGCAGAAACTGCTAGAGCAGGATTTGGTGCTATCGGTGGTGGATTAGAGCGAGGTTCACAACTTGCTTCTATCTATCAACAACAACCTTATACACAGACAATAGCTG